>Ga0206946_1002_pt1 | contig 115482 bp, 100 predicted proteins | sample Alteio_BWOrgHeat_2_FD_152965 | JGI IMG/M metagenome (GOLD analysis project Ga0206946, IMG submission 152965) | Enriched cells from forest soil in Barre Woods Harvard Forest LTER site, Petersham, Massachusetts, United States -... | ecosystem: Environmental > Terrestrial > Soil > Temperate forest >... | reverse complement strand
AAGAGAAAACGCGAGCGATTTTCCAGGCTCCCGCCGTACTCGTCTTTACGCAGGTTAGTAGCGGCATTCAGAAACTGCGAGATCAAATAGAGATAGTTGGCGAGGATCTGGACACCATCGAAGCCGGCTGCCATAGCGTTTCGTGCAGCTCTCGCGAAGTCCGCAACCGTGACTTGAATCTCCTGCTTCGTCAGAGACCGCGGTGTTACTGTCGGCTTCCGGCCTGTCCGAGTGAACGACAGCTGGCCTGGATCGACGTTCGAGGCCGACACGGGCTGCGCGCCGTATAGTAGTTCAGGATGTGAGATTGCTCCCATGTGCCAGAGCTGTGCAATGATGCGGCCGCCGGCTGCATGGACAGCATCTGTAACGCGTCGCCATCCGCGGACCTGCTCCTCCGTCCAGAGGCCTGGTGTATCGGCCCAGCCAAATCCTTCCGGGCTAATCGCGGTGGCCTCGGCGATGATCAGTCCGGCCGAGGCACGCTGCGCGTAATACTCCGCTTGCAAGACCGTGGGCACATGATCGTGCGACTGTGCACGCATCCGGGTGAGAGGCGCCATGACGATGCGGTTAGGAAGCACGAGGTCTCCCATCCGATAGGGTGTGAAAAGTGTCTGATTCGACATCACATGAACTCCTGCATCGATCGACTGAATGTTCTTAAGCGATCACTTCAATTGCATCGACGCGCGTGGGATAAAACGCCAGGTGGTCCTTAATTTCAGCGACTGCCCCATAAGGGTTTTCGTAGGTCCAAACGGCATATTCCGATTTCGTACCGCCAATGGGAATGCTCAAGTACGTGCAATCGCCTTTGTATGGACAGTAGGTGTAGTGCGTTGTCCGAACGAGTAACGACATGTCCGCATCGCGCCGCGGCAAGTAATAGACGGATGGGTACCCTTTCTCCTCCAGCCGCAGTGCTCGCGTCGATTCGGCGACAATCCTTCCAGCGACAGTTACACGCACCTTGCTCTCAACTGGAGAAATCCTGATGGGATGATCGGGGCCAGGAATCTTGATCTCTTTGCCTTTGCTTAAAGTGTTATTCATTGCGTTCCTACCGTTGTCAGTTAGATCTTCGAACCGCCATCGACGGGAATACTGGCGCCCGTGATCCAGCGCGCCGCATGGGACGCCAGAAACGCAACGACCGCGGCGACATCTTCGGGTTTGCCGATTCGTTTGAGCGCCTGCATTCCCAGAGCGACCTCGCGTCCCGTTTCTGTCTTCGTGAAATTCGACATGTCGGTGTCAATGATGCCTGGCGCAACAGCGTTTACGCGTATGCCGCTCGGCCCGAGAATAGCGGCCCAGTTCTTGACCAGAGTCTCAAGCGCTCCTTTGGTAGAGGCGTAGGCAAGAATTGAAGGATTTTCCAAAGCGGGCTTGCCCACCACCACGCGCGCTCCGAGAGAAGAGATGACAACAATGCTTGAACCATCACCTAGAACGGGCAGGAGTTGCTGTACCAGGAAGAACGGGCCTCGGACATTTGTGGCGAAGAGGCTGTCAAAACTCTCTGCCGTGTAATCCGCGATACGTGCCGCCTTGCTGATTCCTGCGTTGAGCACAAGCACATCCAAGCGGTCGCCAACGATGGAACGCACTTGTTTTGCGAGCAGCGCGGCACCCTCCGGAGCTGCCAGGTCCGCTGAGATTGCATCTGCGTGCCCACCTTTCTTTTGAATCTCGGCCACTAGAGACTCCGCTTCCTGTTTTGAACGGCCATAGTGAACCAGGACATGAGCTCCGGCCTCAGCAAGAGCCACTGCTGTCGCTCGGCCGATTCCTCTGGCTGCGCCCGTTACAAGCGCTGTTTTGTTTTGAAGTGTAGTCATTTCTGTCTCTTGCCCTTTCACATCACGGATAGATAGTTCTTTAGTCCCATAGCCGGCGGGTACGCTGTTTAGGCGTTCATTCCGCCGTCCACGGTCAGATTCGCCCCTGTAATGTACGAGGACTCCGGACCGGCGACGAACGCCACCATCGCGGCGATCTCATCTACGTGCCCATAGCGGTCGAGTGCTGTTGCGGCCTTCTGTGGTACCGCCCAATCACCCGAGGCGGGATTCAAATCCGTGTCGATCGGACCCGGCTGCACGTTGTTGACCGTAATGCCCCGGCTCCCGACCTCTCTGGACAATGCCTGCGTAAACATCTTCACGGCTCCCTTCGTGACCGCGTAAGGTACAAGGCCGGGCGCAACGGCATGCTCGCCCACAGCCGAACCGACCATGATGATGCGGCCACCATCCTTCATGTGCTTCAGAGCCGCCTGCGTAGCGGCAAATACGCCGCGGACGTTGATGTCGAGCACGCGATCCATTTCCTCCAGCGTGGCCTCCTCGAACGGTTTCGGAATGGCTGTGCCGGCGTTGTTCACAAGCACATCCAGACGGCCGAAGGTCGCGACTGCCTTTTCGACCGCTCTCTTGGCAGCTTCGGCGTCGGCAGCATCCGCCTGGATCGCAATAGCCTTTCCGCCCCCGAACTCAATCGCCTTGACTACGGCCGAAGCCGCGCTGGCGTCCTTGGCATACGTGATGGCCACGCTTGCTCCATCCGCGGCCAGACGCTTCGCAATCGCTGCGCCAATGCCCCGGGAACCGCCGGTAACGAGTGCCACCTTCTTCGCTAACTTAGACATAGATCTCCTTTGCTTTCCTGTGAACGATTCACCACTCCACTGACCGCGACTTTCTCGGATTGGCGAGCCCGTTTTGAACCGCTCAGTTCTATACGATGATGGAAGGGCAACGAGGATGCAGAGATATTGAACTATTTAGTTCTTTATCGAATAATATGTGCATGGGACGCCCGAAGAACTTTAGCCGAGAGGAAGTACTGGAGAAAGCGATGCCTGTCTTCTGGAAGCATGGGTTCGCCGACACGAGCCTCCAGGACCTGGAGCGGGCCACAGGTGTGAACAAGTCGGGGCTGTATACGGAGTTCAGAGACAAGGAAGATCTTTTTATAGCGTGCCTTCGGCACTACCTCGAGAGCCAGGGAAAGAGGGGGCTTCTCACTAAGGATCCTCTCGGTTGGAAGAACGTCGAGACGTTCCTTAAGAATGGCCCTCTGAACAAGGGGGAACAACAGGGATGCTTTTCCGTCAACTCGATGCGGGAGTTCGCGATCCTTCCGGATGAAGCTTATGGGGTCGTGACGGAAAATCGGGCGCTATTGCAGCGTCTTCTCTCCATGAATATCGAGGCGGAAAAGCCTAAAATGGCTCCCTCCGCGATTGCGGAGATGGTGCTGTCCTTCTTCTCCGGATTATGCATTGAGCGCAACCTCAAATCCGGCAAAGCATCGTCGACCCGCAAGATCGAAAACTTTATGACAGCCCTTCGCAATCTCTGATTTTCTTCGGAAATTTAGATTTGCAGCATAATTTGACCAGGCTTTCACGAATGATGCTGCCGAAGAAGAGTTAACTAGGGATTCGATGTATTCAGAAGCCCCGGCTATTCCTCAATGACTGCTTTGGCCGTCGTTATTGCCACCTCTTAATAGATGAGCTTCAGGGAAAACTGAATTTGCCGAGAGGTCCCGGCCGTTTTGCTGATCACGCCAAACCCCGAGCCTTTGATCGTGTTCGCCGGCAGGCCCATGTTCACCACGTTGAACACATTGAAGAACTCCCCGCGAAACTGAAGGTCGGCACGCTCCAGGCCACTGCTTCGGTGGACAATCGGCGTTGTCTTGATGACCGCAAAGTCGAAGTCGTAATAAGCCGGCCCGCGGAAGCTATTCCGACCGAGCATTCCGAATCGCCCCGAGTTAGGTCCGGTTCCACCCGGTATTCCGATGGGAATCGAAAAGAACGTCGCGTTGGCAGCGCCGAGCCCAAAATAGTCTTCCCGTCGTCGAGTTGAGCTGCGAGCCGTCGAGAGATTCGGTTTGCTGATCTGGTCTGGTCGGTCCGCCCCAATTGTCCCCGCGCCCGTCTGCTGAATCCCTGAGTAAACGGTGAACGGCGCTCCACTGGTGATCGTCGAGATGCTCAGCAACTGCCAACCCTGAGTTAACACTCGGATACCAGCGGGCTGCACTCCTAGGCCCTGCAAATGCAGGTCCTGCGCCGCGCTCAAAGTGAAGGCGTGCGTCACGTCGAAATTTGACGGACCTTTCTCTGCATGTGTGTCGAATGGGTCCTGCGGGCTGAACAGAGATACTGCGCCCGTCGAACCTGTTCCTCCTAGCAGGCCGCTAACGTCATCCAACGATTTGCTCCAGGTGTATCCCGCTTGCAATCCTGGACCGCCGCGTCCGACCCGCCCTGCCAACGAAGTTTGCAACGCGCTATAGGACGAGTGCGCAGTATTGGTAATCACGGACTCGAACCCGAAGCCTCCAGTTGCGACGCCACCAGTGTCGAAGTTCGTAAACTTCGCGAATCCCGGATCCGCTCCTTGATACGCGTTTGGGTATGAAAACCGGGGAAGGCGAAACGCCGATGTTCCGACATACGTTGCATTGGCCGTCAGCCCGCCGAATGCTCGCTCCAGTCCCAGCGCCCAGGTCTGAAGATAGGCATTGTTAAAGCGGCGATCCATCCCGCTCAGATTCAGCAGAGACAGCTGATTGCCCGGTGACAGTGCTGCCAGATCTTCCTGGTATCGATTCACGTCCATCACTGTGTTCGCTGGAACTTTCTTCGGATCGCCACTCGCTAACACGTTTACGCCTTCCGGTGTATAGACCTGCGGTAGTTCGTTGGGTGTGATCTGGAATCCGTACGCAATTTCACCGTTCTTCGTCGCATTGACGCGCGGATAGATCACGAACGGCGTCGATCCTGTGAGAGAGTTGTCCTGCCAGATGTTCGGTGGAATCACAGTGATCGCTCCACCTATGTGCACATGCACGGCTTGTGGCGCATTCCAATTCAGCTGCACACGGGGCCCCCAGCCATTCCACCCCGTCTGATAGCCAGGCTGAGGATTAATCAAGTACTCCTGTCTAACTCCGGTCGGCGGAAACGCGTCTAGAAAACCCGCTGTCCGATTTGCCCGCTCAGTTATCGGTGTGTATAACTCATACCGCAGCCCGTAATCGAGCACCCACTGCTGGTTGATTTTCCATGTGTCCTGCACATAAGCATTCACGTCGTTCCTGTTGATCGCTGCCGGCCCAATGTGTGCTCCATTCGACAAATAGGGCGGGGCGACCGCGATCGTGTACCCATACGGGTACCCGATCAGCAAACTGCTCAGCGTGTCCGGCAGGGCATCGCCCACCTTCACGTTGTGCTCTCCGGATGCAGAAGGAATAAATACCGGCGAATAGACCGTTCCACCGCCAAAGTCGTATTCCCCGTTCGGGCTGGTGCCGAAATAGGTCGTGTCTCGATTGAGGCGTGCCTCGATACCCCACTTCATTGCATGCTGCTGTGTCGTCCTAACGAAATCTAGTTGTCCGTGGAACAGATTGCCGAATGCGGACATTACCGATCCCGCCGCTGAATTAAATGCCTCGTAGAGGCCATCCGTGAACTTCAGTGCCGGGTCGGTGTAGTTTTGTGTCGGAAATGATGGAGTCGTCCGCGTAATACTCAGTGATGACGACCAGAGAAATCGCGGCGACTCTGTGCGCGTATAGCTGAATACTACGTTTCGTTGTCTATCTACATACTGCACACCGAAGGTCGGATCAAGCAGTGTCTGGTCGGGGTTTGTCGTAGGTCCCGTCAGGTTGTCGTAGTTAAATCGACCAAGAAACTGCCCCTTCGCTCCCAATTTTTGATCGATACGAATTGAAAATTGATCTGCATCTGTGTCGACCTTCGACGGTGCTGCGTATGTTCGAGGTCCATATGCGCCAGTCGGGTTGTTCGGAAGCGGGTAGCGGGCCAGTATAGTTGCGATCGCAGGATTAACGTTCACCCGCAGAGTGTCCGTGCTACCGTCCGGATAGGTCACCGTGTCCTGGCCTCCCCGCTCATCTGCTGTCGGCACGGCGAGCACCTGTGTGGTTCCAAGCACCTGCCGGAACCCCTGATACTGCCCAAAATAGAACGTACGGCCGCGCCCGTCGTAGAGGTGGGGCAGGACGACTGGTCCACCGTTCGTGAATCCGAATTCATTTCTTCGGAACGGTGGGATCCTGCCCGGCTCCGCAATTGACGGGTGATCGAAATAATTCCGTGCGTCAAGAGCGGAGTTTCTTATGAACTCGAAGAATGATCCGTGAAACCCACTCTGACCCGACCGTGTCACGATGTTTGTGAAACCAGCGGCACCCCGTCCGATCTCGGCCGGCATCCAGCCAGAACTTGATTGCAGATCCTGAATCGCATCCACGTTGAAATTCGTGAATGTGCTCCCGCCCATCTCCGGATCGCTGATGTCTGCTCCATCCATCGCGAACACCGCTTCGACACCACGCTGTCCATTGATTGCAAACTGCTGCGTAAAGTTCGTAGCCCCATTCGCGTCCGTCATGGTGCCTGCCGCCAGCAGAAGTAGCGTGCTGAAGTCGCGCCCGTTCAATGGCAACTCGTTTACCTTTTGACTTGAGAGTTTCTCGCCGCCCTTCTGATCCTCCTGCTGCTGCGTGGCCACTGTGATTTCACGGCTATTCGACACTGTGATCACTACCGCTGGTGAGTCCGAGGCCAAAGTAATCGTCTGCGCGTAAGTCGCGGTCGTTCCATCCGCAACAATCGTGAGCTTGTACTTTCCGGCCGGCAAAGCAGCAAGAGAAAAGCTCCCATCGGCCGCCGTGCTTGATTCAGCGGTGGAAGTTCCTTTCAGCCGCACTTTGGTTCCCACAATCGGAGTTCCGACACTGTTTTTCACAAGACCACGCCATATAAAGGAGGTGCTCTGTTCCTGTGCGAAAAGTCGTACTGTTAACGCCAATACAAGCATCAGGATCCGCCCGGCAGAGCATCGAGTTCTTTTAGAAGTCCGACCCATCGTGTTTTCCAATCGCCGCTCTGCTCTGTGACTAAGCGATCACTGGCTTGATGCTGGAACTCCGCTTGATGCCATAACGACGGGTCAGCCAAGCGCGAACGGGCTCGTCGAAATACTTCAGAGCAATCCAAGCCACAAAGGTCACAAATGGAATAAGCAAGAAAATCCATATCACCTTCACCTCCACGCTCGGATGCCTCGTCCATGAGTAGCCTGCAAGGACATATACGAACGGAATGTGAGTGATATAGAGGGGATAGGAAAGTCGACCGCTGAACTTGCAGAGCCTGATCATGCCTGTGCCTGCGTTCGAGTGCGCCCCACAAAGGATGACGAGCGGGAACAAGAAGAGCACGCATGCCGCGTCATAAAGACCGTTTAACGAGAGACCACTCACTTTCGAGAATTGTGGCATCTGAAAGCACACCACCAGAACAATCGAAAGTAGGAGCAGTCCGATCTTGGGAAACCGAATGCGGCCATGAATTCGATAAAGCCAGAGACCCATCACGAAGGAGACCGTGAGGCGTAGCGGCGCCATCCAGATCTCCGGATAACCCCAGCCTCCGTCAAGCGATCCTTTCGTATTCGCGGTCCAAATGAGAAGCAGCCCTGACAATCCAAAGATGATCGCCAGAGTGATTGTGCGCAGCCTGCGAAGAATCAGAGCATATGCGATGTTCCCGAGGTACTCCTGCATCAGTGACCAGGCAGGCCCATTGAGTGCCTGAGTCTCATGTAATCTCCCCCCAACCGGAGGTGTCGGCAGCAGGAGCAATGAGGCGATATATGCGAGCAGCAGCATCGGAGCGGCAGTATGATTCATCTCCTTGCTGAAGGGATCGAATATGTAACCCACCAGGCCCAGAGTGGCGCCGATCAGAACCAGAGGGTGAAGCCGGATGAGACGGATGCGGAAGAATTGAAGCACCGTCATCCGTGTCCAGCGATCGTCGTATGCATACGCGACCACAAAGCCAGAAAGCCCGAAGAAAAAGTCGACCGCCAAATAGGCGTGGTGCATTAAGTGAAGAGGAGGCCTAAAGCCAAATGGGTAGTTGAATATGTGAAAGAGCACGATCAGAAAGGCCGCGCTTCCTCTCAAGCCATCCAGCACTTCAAAGTGTTCTTTTCCACTACTCGTACGGTCGACAGTAATAGCAACATTCATCGGACAGTTCTCCCAGCCATCCCGTTCCCGTGCAATAAAGCCGGCTTCTCGTCTAGAGTGAGCTCCTTGAGAACCATATCGGCACGTTCTTCTGGGGAGAGTTTGGGATTCATCCACGGCCCATCCGCGACCTGAGCAGCGGCTACGGAGGTTGCGATGATCGTTCCCAAGGCTGCGATGATGGTGCAAAGCAGGTAGAAACTAAACTTGCGATTCTGCATTTGTCTCCCGACGGGACTCATTTGGACCCTTCTATCCCGTTTTGAAGTATGAATTTGGCATTGCTCGTGTGAAGCTCCTGCAGGTACGAAACTCCGTCCACGACGGATGTGACCACGCCGGTTCGGTCCTGCTTTCCCTCAATCACGCGCGCGAAAATCTTGAATGTCTTTTCGTCTTCCGTCTTGATGGTCAACGTCACTCGCGATTTCGAGGGTGTGCTCCAGGTGACCTCGTATATTCCACGAGGAAGCTGAATGTTCCCTGCTCGGGCAGCGGTGGCAAGATAGAACGTCTGAGAGTTCTGAGCAGTCATCACAGTGGCCGAAAACAGAATCGACAAGAGGGCGAATCCTAGAATGCGTCTCATACAAAGTCCCCTTTAATCCGTCGGGGGATCCTGCCGGATCCTCCGGAGAACTCTGGAACGTACTCAGATTAGGGAGAGCCGAATGTTTTTATAAGCTGCATCGTGCATTAGACGGTGCAGGAGTATGTATAAGTGTCGTATTTGCAATACGATAAAGAGGGAACGGGGGCGCGGTTTTGAGGGATGTATGATACAGCTTTTTCGGTATGGAAACGTCTTACCAGGTCTCCACAGCAACAACCGTTGGCGGTCCGGGGTGGCCTTCAATCACATTCGCTTCTATGACGGCCTCTAGATTCAGTTGGTCCCAGTTCTTCGGAGCCTTCTGCAACATTGCGTCCAGATACGCAGGATTTGACACGACCTCGCTTGCCGCCTCTGTTCCTTCGCCCAGAATACCTGCCAGGATGATCACCGGTTGTCCCGATACCTGGTCATGAATTCGGGCGACAACGGCGTAGTCCCGTGCAAGACTTTTCATCGGAACCTGCCACTGAAGCGTCCAGATTCTTTTCGGGACACTCTTGCGATCTACTACCTTGCGAACGTGGTTGTCATATTCGAAGCCAATCGGCAAATCCTGGGTTATGCGCATCGTCCAGGGATTGTCAAAAGCGCCAATCATGACGGACGGGGCCTCCCGCAATTGAGCGAAGCCGGTTTCCGAAGCGGCTAAAACGCGAAATTCACCGTTTTTTGGCACAAGGGGCGCGATGGAACGCGCAAGTGTGATGACATCGTAAACATTCAGACTCCCACCCTCTCCAGCCGGGAACGCAGAGGCCGTTCTGACCTGGAGATCCACAGCGTCCGTTGGCACGCCCAGGCAGTACGTAACCCGGCTGGAAGTGGCGGTAATTGGCTCCCAAAAGCGGTCCATATCTGAGGGACCACTGATGCGTGCGGCCTGTCCCGGGAATCTTACACGGCCTATGCCGAACCCTAAGAGCCCAGCAACAAGAAGAGCAATCGCAATCGGTATCCAGGCGTAAACAGAACGGCCTGCAGATCCTTTAGGGGAATCGGCTAGGCGAGCTTCCGACTCTACCCGACCTTGAGGTAATGCCTCAGGTGACTCATAGACCAACTGAGTATCGGGTTGAACGGCATGAGGCGAAGGCTCCCGAAATAGAGGAACGTATGAGCCGACCGGCACCTCGATGATCAGCTCTCCCGCATGATCGGGGCTGTAATAGTACTGAATAAGCCTCTTTCGAACCTCAGCCGCGGTCGTGCGAACAACAGGGTCGAGATTCACATCGTAGTTTGGTTCACGTCCGAAGGCCTCGACGCCAATTGTTCTCTCTTTTAATTCGCCGGCGTTGCCCAGCAACGCTTGTTCTACCGTATACGCGAGCAAGACCGGATATCGCTTGCTATTTGTGAACAAGGGGTGCGCGAGGAGGCGGTTCAGTTGTTCGCGAACCAGAGCGGCATTTGATGTAAGGGTCGCGCCGCTCAGTTCTTTTTCAGATTGTGACAATGACTGCATCGTAGCCCTGCATCGGTGCTCTAGCTCAGTAATTCACCAATTAAAGTCTTGCGAGAAGTCTGAAACGGGGAACTTCGGCAATTATCTCAGAACTGGTGGGCAATACTTGTAAGTGATTGATTTTAAAGTGGTGGCCAGAGACGGGATCGAACCGCCGACGCCGGCCTTTTCAGGGCCGCGCTCTACCACTGAGCTATCTGGCCTTGGGAATTCCAAGGACGCCGCTACCACATCGGCCAACGGCGCATGAGGATGTCTGAGAAAAAGAAAGGCCAAAGCCGGAGGAGCTTTGCGAGCAACAATCTGACATCAAACAACCTCGCTTAGTATAGCAAAGACTCACCAGGTTACGCGGACAGTCTGCCGCTGGTATCCCGCTCCGGCGGGAAACAGGATATGCAAGCTGCCTAAGCCCGAAGTTGCTTTCCCGGCTTCAACGACCGTTGCATGATCCGCGTGAATTGCGGGACGTACTCCGTTCAAGCGCAATGGCAAGTCATACGCGCTGCCTGCCTGGGCTTCGAGCTCCAGCGTCAATGAATGTGCGTCCGTTGTCTGGCTCAAAACTTTCAACTGCTCCGTGCGCGAGCCAAATGCTGGCAAACCGTGCGGAATACCCACCTCCACTCCGGGCAGTGGAATCCTAAGCTCGCCATCTTTTCCGGCAGTTCCATTGGGCCCGACCAACTTTACGCCAGCATTGCTTGCGCGAACGATTAGGCCATCACCATCGCGGCGAAATTTCAGGTCTACAAAGCTGTCGCCCGCGGATACATGCCGTAAGGTCGCATGATCCCAGTCTGCCGGCAGATGTGGATTAATAAAAATGCTGTTGTGCAGAGCGTCCGGAGCGACACCGAAGAGGCCGCGGATGGCCGGCGTCAACACCATCGCCGAAGACCAGAGCTGGTGTGTGGTGCTTCGTCCAAAGGGCTGGAAATATGCGCCCGAAAGCAGCTCTGTGACCGCGCCAAGGTCCTGCGTCCAGGTCATGCCGGCATTCTGCATCAAGTGGGCATAGCCGGACAACGTACGTCCTGTGCGGTATTCTGCAATCGACGCCCAACCGGTAAAGAGCGGCCATACGGAGCCCTGATGGTAGCTGATCGGGTCATAGAAGGCCTCGTGTTCGCCCAGATCACGCAAGCCCCAATCGGTCGAAAACTCATCCGATGCCCAGCGTTGGAACATGGCATCGGGCTGCTTCAGCGCATAGTGGCCATCCCACCAGGCAATGGCGGGATAGATCGTCGCCGTCTTGTCCAGCGATCCATCGGCATTGCGGCTGAAAGCGTACATCGGACCCGCATATTCCTGTTCAATAATGCCGGCGACCATTTTTGCGCGCGCATTTGCGGCGCTTGCCTTGTCCGGTTTGTTCATCACATCGGCTAGGCGCGCATACGCTCCGCTGGCCTGCTGGTCGAGCGCCGCCAGATAGATTTCCTGATGCGGCATTCCCGTGGGCCAGCTTTCGACCCAGCCGGTTCCCTGCGTATTGTCGTAGATGCCGTCCCGGTCGGAGTCGTGCGTGCGCTCAAAGTCCCAGGCCTTCTCGACAGCGTCCCAATGCTGCTCTAAAAACCCTCGCTCTCCGCTTGCGCGGATGTAGTCTTCCATCGCCATCAGGAAGAGCGGCGTCGAATCTGCTGCGGCGAATTCATAGGGAAGGTTCTGCCAGTCAACCAGCCCCGCTGTTTGCGAATACTCATGCATGATCTTGCCATCGGCGCGCTGCCGCTGGATCAGGAATTCGAGAGCTTGCCGCGTAAGCGCGAAGTCCCCATAGCTATTGACCGCAAAGAGGGTGTAAAGCGTATCGCGGCCAAAAAACCAGCCGAAGCCAGGCCGGTTCGAATCGCCGGAAGAGTAGAATCCCGCGACCAGGCCCACTTCATCTCCATAACGCACACGCAGTTGGTCAATTGAGATCTCAGCCCATTGCACAGCCTGATTGAAGTGTTCGTCCGGAGTATTCGCTATAAGCCGCTTGTCGAAAAAGTGCGCGTAATAGTCGGCGGTCTTCGCATAAAGCTGCGCCGCATCCTGATTCAAATGGGCAAGCTGGGCAGCGAGCGCTGTCGGCTTTGCCGTCTCGGCATGGTTGCCGACGGCCAGCAGTAGCGGAAAGAATTTGCCCGCATCCCGCTTGGGATCAAAGCTCAGAATGAGCTGTGTCGGCCAGAACTTCGGCCGCTCCTGGTACGGTGCAAGAATCCCAGGCTGTGTACCCGGCATGCCTACCGCGCCTGCCAACCCGTCTGAGTCTGTGTGCAGAATGTAATAACCGCTGTCTCCCTGCTTCACCCACTCCGCAGAAGGCGAGTTGTAATTCGCCGCAGGCCACATGCGTTTCACTTCCGGCGTGAAAGAAAACGTGAGCTTCATCGGGCGCACGGAATCAATCTGAAAGAGCGCCATCACGCCGCCTCCATTTTCTTCGCATGGAGTGGCAAAGAGAATTTCGCGCACGGTGAAAGCAATATGCGAGTACGTGATAGTTGTGTGGTCAGGCGCCACTTCTACCTCAGCGGCTTGATCGTTCACATCGATGGGAACGGTGTAGTCTTGCACCTCTGCCTGTATGCGAAAGTGGCTGAGCAGCTTGATCGGAAAGACCCATGCCTCAAAGCTGCCATCCTGCTGTCCGACAAATACTCCACATTTGCCGGCGACGGTAAACGGCTTCAGCATCTCCGCATGCTGCCGTATCGTAAGATTGCTCGACGCCAGTGGGAACTGCGGAATGGATTGCAGCCATTGCTGCGCTGAAGCGGGCAGGGCGGCGATTCCTGATGAAAACAACCCTGCCGCTAAGGCAAGCCGATACCATACACTTGTCGAACACAGCTTTTGCATATCTTCGCACCTAAGAGGACTATCGTAATGTCTCGCGACCACTGTCGTCAGCCGTTCGCATTTCGACTGCTTCTGTTTTGCGCATTGTTCCTGTCGCTGCAGGCTGTCTATGCACAGGCCGGGCAGCCTGTGGGCACCGACGCCGAAGCGCGCACCTCGCGTGCCTTTGAAGAGGCAAGGAAACAGGGTCCGGTTGCTCTGCGAGCTTTTTTTTATCAAATGCCGAAGGGCGCCGATCTGCACGTCCATCTTTCAGGAGCAGTTTATGCGGAGTCCTTCATTCGCGCCGCTGGTGAAGATGGCCTCTGCGTCAATCCGCTCACTCTCGCCTTTACCAAACCCCTGGATGCCCCTGCCGCCGGGAGTGCGCCACGATGCAAAGAGGGCGATGTACCGGCATCCAGTGTTCCTCAAAACCAGAAACTCTACGATGCATTGATTGACTCTTTCTCCATGCGTACCTTCATTCCTACAACGGCTGATTCCGGTCACGATCATTTCTTCAATACGTTTGAAAAATTCGGTGGCACAGACAAGCGTCATGTGGGTGAGTGGATCGATGAGGTCGCAAGCCGCGCCGCCGCGCAGAATGAACAATACCTCGAATTAATGGAGACCCCGGATTTTAAGCCCGCAGCTGCGTTGGCCATCAAAGCAGGCTTCAATCCGAACTTTGCGCAATACCGGGAGCACCTGCTCGCGCAGGGCTTTCGCGATTCCATTCCCGGCATCCGCGCCTACTTCGATCAGGCTGAAGCCGCACGCCGCGAACGGGAACACTGCGATCAGCCGGATGCAGCGCCCGGATGCACGGTAGAAGTCCGCTTTATCTATCAGGTGCTACGCGGGCTCCCGAAGGAAGTCGTCTTCGCACAGATCCTTCTCGGTTTTGAGGTAGCCTCCGCCGATCCGCGCGTTGTAGGTTTCAATCTTGTCCAACCGGAGGATTGTGAAGTCTGCATGGCCGATTATCGGCTGCACATGCAGATGATCGATGCTCTGCGCCCGTTTTATCCAAATGTCCACATCTCGTTGCATGCGGGCGAGCTGGAACCGGGCATGGTTCCACCCGACGGTCTTATCTTTCACATTCGTTCCGCAGTCGAGCAGGGACATGCCGATCGCATCGGACATGGCGTGGACGTGATGTACGAAGACCATCCTTATGAGCTGTTAAAGGAGATGGCAGGCAAGCACGTGATGGTTGAGGTGAATCTCACCAGCAACGATGTCATCCTCGATACTAAGGGGGACAACCACCCATTTATGCTCTACCGGAAATATGGCGTGCCGATCGCCCTTTCGACAGACGACGAAGGCGTCTCCCGTATTGACCTGACGCATGAATATGTGCGTGCTGCAGTTACATATCCTTTGAGCTACCTTGACTTCAAGCTGATGGCTCGCACCGGCATCGAACATAGCTTCCTTCCCGGAGTAAGCCTCTGGCAGTCATCGACTCCGGAAAAGCTCGATGAACCCGTTCCGCAATGCCGCGGGCAGATTGGCCGCGACAAGCCCACCGGCGCGTGCGCAGCCTTGGTTGGCTCCAGTGAAAAAGCGCAGCAGCAGTGGGAACTTGAACGTAGATTTCACACTTTTGAGGCAAGCTTTTAGAGCGTGAGAATTGTTCTTTCGACCTTCGGTACTTACGGCGACGTAAATCCCCTGATCGCGCTGGCTCTGGAATTGAAGAGACGCGGTCATCGTCCGGTGCTGGCAATACCGGAGATGTTCCGCGTCAAGGTTGAGCCTCTCGGTATCGGCTTTTTTGCCGTGCGGCCCGATCAGGACCAAAGCGACAAGCGTCTGGTCGCCATGATTTATGACAAATACAAGGGCACCGAGTACGGGCTCCGTGAATTTCTTTTTCCGGTGCTCCGCCAAAGTTATGAGGACTTGCTGGCGGCCGTAGAAGCCGAGGGCGGTGCCGATCTTCTCATGACGGGCGAGTTGGCTTACGCAGGGCCGATTGTTGCGGAAAAAACAGGTATCCCGTGGGCCTCGTATGTGCTGGCTCCCTTTTCTTTTTTTTCGGCTTACGATCCCCCGGTCCTGCCGCCTTACCCTGTACTGGCCCGGGCGCAGATTGTCGTTCCCAAAATCGGACATGGTGTGAAGCGCTTTGCCCGCTATGTGACACGCAGCTGGCCGGAGCCTGTCTACGAATTGCGACGCGAATTGGGATTGGGCCGGGGAGAGAATCCCCTCTTCGATGCCAAACACTCCAAACATCTGGTCCTGGCTCTGTTTTCCCGTGTCATGGGTGAGCCGCAGCCGGATTGGCCGGCGAGTACCAAAGTCACAGGATTTGTCTTCTACGACGGCGATGCTGGTAAGGCTGACCTGTCGGCAGAACTCGAGGAATTTCTCGACGCCGGGCCGCCTCCGGTGGTCTTTACCCTCGGCTCGGCCGCAGTGCTCGATGCCGGCGACTTCTATGAACAAAGCCTGAAGGCGTCTAAAGCCCTGAATCTTCGTGCCGTTCTTCTGGTGGGAAACGATCCTGAAAATATTCCGAAACAGCCCATACCGACGAACATCTGCATTGCGAAATATGCGCCCTATTCCAAGCTCTTTTCCCGGGCGTCGGCCATTGTTCACCAGGGCGGCATCGGCACCACCGCGCAGGCCCTGCGCGCAGGTAAACCCATGCTGGTTATGCCTTACAGTCACGATCAGCCAGATAATGCCCGCCGCGTGCGCAGACTAGGCGTCGCGAAAGTGGTGCAGCGGAAGAACTACATCTCTGAGCGCGTAGTGAAGATGATTCAGGGGCTATTGAGCAACCCCCGCTACGCAGAACGCGGGACCGCCGTTCAGAAAACCATAGCGTCTGAAGACGGATCGAAAACGGCGTGCGATGCGCTGGAAGCCGCCATGCGTCGCTAACGCTTTTTTCCGGCGAACGTCAAAAACTATAAAAGAAATATAAGAGGCGAGCCCGGAAGCCCGCCTCTTATAGTCAAACTGTTGATTCTACGTCTTAGAGCGGCTGAACGTCCGCAGCCTGCCAACCCTTAGGGCCCTTAACGACGTTGAACTGGACGGCCTGACCTTCTTGCAAACTCTTGAAACCATTTGAGCTAATGGCTGAGTAATGCACGAAGACATCTTCCCCATTCTGGCGGGAGATGAAGCCGAACCCCTTCGCGTCGTTAAACCATTTCACTGTTCCTTGTTCCATGTGATGCTATTTCCTAAAGTTGAATTGCGCTGAAACAAATCGGAGCCACTACTGGCAGAATCTTGCTGCTGGGCGAGTACTGCTCATGCCCGGTTCAGTTCTAACGCCACTTTAGTCTACCAGATTCGGCCGAGGTAACCAGAAAAATTGGTTACCTTCCGCCCTGAGGTTGATCTGCCTGCTTGCTTTTCAATTCCGGCGGCGTGCCACCCGGCAGATAAGTCTTATACTGCGTGTCTACAATTCCCAGATTGCGCGCGAATCCCAGTTTCGCCTGATTGTACTGGCGCACGCTGTTCACATATTGCGATTGAGCCTGCGCCAGGGTCGATTGCGCCTGCACGACGGGCAGATTATCGTCCACCCCGGCCTGAAAACGATCGGTGGACTGCTGTAGCGCCGTGGTCGACAAATCCACGTTGCTTCGCGCCACCTTCACCAGATCAGCCGCTGTCTGCAAATCAAGAAGACTGTCACGCAACTGCTGATCGATCTTGCTCCTCAGGTCGGCTAGCTGCGAACGGAAACTCTCCAACTGTGCTTCGGCCAGATCGCGGTCGCCGCGAAATTTCGCTTCCTGAAAGATGGGAACTTCTAGCGTTCCCGCTGCCTCGAATGTGCCGTGGTAAGGACCCCCGGTAATCCCTGTGACTCCATAGTTGCCTTTGAAGTTTAGGGTGGGGAAGCGTTCGTGTTTTGCTGCTTTCCGCTCCAGCTGGCCCACCTGGATCTGTTGCAGAAGCGACTGATAATCCTGCCGGCTGCCATAGGCTTCGCGTTTGGCATCTTCGATCGTCATCGCTGTCAGGTCGGCAAACGGAACTGCGTCGGTCAGCTGAATTTGCTGCTTGGGATCCATGCCGATTTGGCGCTTGAGCGTGATTTTGTCCTTCTCTACAGTGTTTTCCGCATCGATAACAGCCAGTTGCTGGGTCTGGAACTGTACGCGCGCCCGCAGCTCATCCAGATTGGCCGCGGTACCCGCCTTATGCTCTTCCACCGCCTGATAGAGCAACGTTTCGTCAGTCTTGAGCAGTGAATTTGCGAAATCGAGCTGCGCCTCGTCGGCAAGAACCTGAAGATAGGTTGTGCCCACGTTTAAAACAACCAACCCGCGTGACGACTGCGCGCTGTAGTATGCGACTTTCGCGCCCGACTTCATTGCGCGATAGAGATCCCAACCCGCCCAATTGAATAGTGTCTGAGATAGATTGGCGTGCCCCTGCGTGAGGTCCACCTTCACAATGAAAGGAAAATTTGCGGCTTCCGAGGGGGGAATGAGCGAGCTGAAGGACGACAACAATCCGGGACGAAAGCCCTGCGCGGCCAGATCAAACTGCTCGATGCCGGTCGAACCGGTAACATCGATATTCGGCAGGAATAGATTCAGGGTCTGTGATGCCTGCGCTTGCGCGGTATGCTGATTTTCGCGCGCCTGAATCAGAGCCAGGTTGTTCTCGATCCCCAACTGCATGGCTTCATCGAGAGAAAGTTGCTTCACACCCGGTACGGCAGCGACAACCTGCACGCTTCCGGCATAGGGATTAGTAGCGGAGTTATTCGAATTGCTTTGTGCCAAGGCATGCGCTGTCACGAGACAGCCCACCATCGCGGACGCAATCAGCCTGTTTATGCCTATCTGCAATTCAACTTCCTTGGATTCAACCTGTTGACTATGTCCTTTTTAGATTACCGAATGCTACGAAGGTTGCCGAAATACTTCGCATTTCCGGCAATTTCTGTAATTTGCGCCGCCTAATTTACCGAATGCACAGCGCTCGTGGCAAAAATAACACGGCCGCCTCCATAAATATTTCATTTTCATTTAGTTATGACTCAAGCAAACACGAGTACAGGACCAGAGAGCAACAGCGATGTCCACTACGAACATCGTATCCATCAAGGGAAATGACGCAGAACATGGAAACGCAACGACAACTCAAATTGGCAGTAGTCGGCACACGCAGCAGTGTCGAGGAAGGCCCTGAGTTTGTCGAGATGCGGTCCGGCGGAAAATTCGCGCCGGATCCGGATTTGGAACAAATAACCAGTGCTTTACGGGAAAACCAGAAACTGATCGCCATCGGACGGCTGACTGCGTCGATTGCACACGAGATAAATAATCCTCTCGAATCGATCGCGAATCTTTTGTTCCTGCTAGACAAGGAAGAGGGCTTATCGCCACAAGCCAAGTCATATCTTGACCTTGCGCAGCGGGAGTTGGGCCGCGTCGTCCAGATCAGCAAACAGACATTGAATTTCTATCGCGAGATTCCCACTCCTGTTCCGGTTCATATCGACCAGTTGCTGGAAGAAGTGCTCGTGCTCTATCGCAGGCGGATCGAGGAAAAACGACTGCAAATTCGCCGCCAGTACGGCTCGCAGCAAACCGTAACCGTGTTTCCCGGTGAGATGCGGCAGGTGCTTTCCAATTTGATCGTCAACGCCATTGAAGCCATGCCGGATGAGGGCACACTCTGGCTCCGGTTGAGGTCTGCCGTCCAGTGGCCGGAGGGGAAAGTGCGCGGATTGCGAATAACGATTGCCGATAACGGCATCGGCATTGACCCTGAAACCCGCAAGAATCTTGGGCTGCCCTTTGTCACGACAAAAGGGCATGAGGGAACAGGTCTGGGGCTGTGGGTGGCTCTATCCATCCTTCGCCGGCATGGAGGACAGCTCAGGACTTACTCTTCAACCGATCCAACCCGACACGGTACTGTCTTCAACATGTTTCTGCCGGCAAATCTACGTCCGCAGGCAGTACTGCTTGAACACTCAAAGACGGGAACAGAACTAAAATCGGGCGAATCCTCATTGGAACGGGCTGGTTAGCAAAGGCCCACGCATTTCCTGATTCCAGTCCGATCGTCAGTTGCAATGAAAACTCTCTTCGTACGACGTGTCTCTCGATAGGTTTCTATTCGTCCTCTTCAGTTGGCGGTTTCTTCGCATTGGCGATGATTTTGTCGGCCAACAACTGCGGCACCACGTCATAGTGATCCATTTCCATATGGAACGCTCCCCGGCCCTGTGTCATAGCCGTCAGGCTTTGTCCGTAGGTCAGCATCTCTGCCATAGGGACCTCTGCGCGAATGATGGTGCCTGCATTACGGCTATCCATGCCCTGGACGCGGCCCCGGCGCTGGTTCAGGTCTCCCATGAGCGTACCGGCACATTCTTCCGGCGCTTCAATCTCGACGCGCATGACCGGCTCCAGCAACACGGGTTTCGCCTGTTCCATGCATTTGCGAAAAGCAAGACGGCCTGCCATCTTGAAGGACAATTCGTTTGAGTCGACATCGTGATAGCTGCCGTCAAACACCGTGACCCTGAAATCGACCACGGGATAGCCGGCGAGAAATCCACGTACCGCCGATTCCTGAATTCCTTTTTCGACCGCGGGAACATACTGTCGGGGAATCGCTCCGCCGAAAATATCGTTCACGAACTCGAAGCCGGCGCCGCGCTGCAGCGGTTCAATCTTGATTTTGCAGTCACCGTACTGGCCATGGCCTCCGGTCTGTTTCTTATGCCGTCCCTGCGCTTCGGCTCGTCCGCGAATCGTCTCTCGATAAGGAACCTTCGGCGCTTTCAGCGTCACTTCGGTGTGATAGCGCTTGCGCAGCTTGGATACCAACGACTCAATGTGCGGCTGCCCGGCTCCGGCAATGAGAAATTCATTCGTCTGGGGATCGCGGAAGAAGCGCACCAGAAGATCTTCTTCCATCAATTTGTGCACGGCGGGTGCAAGCTTGTCTTCGTCCGCGCGCGTCTTCGGCTCAATGGCATAGGTCATGGCCGCGTCCGGTGTCGCTACGGGCTCAAAGAAGATTTCGTGCCCCTTGTCGCCCAGCGTATCTCCCGTAAATGTTTCCCGCAGCTTCGCCACGGCGCCTATGTCGCCTGCGTGCAGCTCATTGACAGGCACGGCGGTATGCCCTTGCATCACCGAGAGATGGGAAAACTTCTCTGTCCCTTTGCGTGAGTAATTGCAGACGCCTGCATCGTTTTTCAACGATCCCGAAAAGACCTTGAAGAACGAGATGCGCCCGGCAAACGGATCGGTCATCGTCTTGAACGCGTATAAAGCGAGCGGCTCTTTATCATCGACGCGGCGCATCACGATCTCCGGCTGGCTCTCGCTCACTGCGCCATTTCCATGCGCCGCCACGGTCTGCAGGACGGCTCTTGCAGCCACTGCCTCCCGCTCGACGGGCGCAGGCGCATACACTTTCAGAAAATCGAGCAGGTGATCGGTGGCGACGTTCGTTCCCCCGCTCGCAAAGAGCACCGGAAAGATGCGGTCTTCACGAATGGCTTCATGCAATGCCGTAATGAGATGCTGCTCCGGAATCGTTCCCTCGGCGAAGAACTCCTCCATCAACTCGTCTTTGCCTTCGGCTACCAGTTCGACCAGCGTTTCGTGAGTAGACTTGGCTTCGTCGGCCAGGCTGGCCGGAATATCTCCAATCCTTCCGTGCCCATCGCCATTGGGTGTGTAAAAGAATGCTTCCATCGTCACCAGATCCACGACGCCCTGAAAGCCCCCCTCGTCCACGATCGGCAATTGCACCGGAATGAGATGCCTGCCATAGCGCTCGCGCATGGTTTCGAGCGTCTTTTCTCGCTCGGCACGAGGATGGTCCATCTGGTTGATGACGACAACACGTGGCAGATTAAACTCGTCAGCATACTTCCATACGCGGTCTGTCACTGCTTCCGGACCGTTCACGGCGTTCACCACCACCAGAGCGGCTTCCGTGGGCATCATAGCGGCCCGCGCCTCATGCACGAACATATGGAAGCCTGGAGTATCAATGAAGTTGACTTTCACCCCATTCCATTCGGCAAAGGCGATGGCATTGAGCATGGTGGTGCGCCGCGCGATCTCTTCTTCGTCATAGGCGGTCGTGGCGCTGCCATCTTCCACGCGCCCCAGCTTTGGCGTCATTTTGGCGGCATGCAGCAACGCGGAGACGAGTGTTGTCTTTCCGCTGTGCGCATGCCCCACTACAGCTACGTTGCGAATCTCATTTCCAAGATAGGTCTTCATAGTGAAACTCCCTTTTCATGCGAACTAAGTCAGGCCAGCGAAAGGCAAGCTCCGAGAGGAGACTTCCATGCTGTAGGCAGGGATATTGCCAAAGGGTCGCAGGAGAATTCTGACCCGTCAGCCGTGCCACGAATCTGCCGTCCTCGTTATTCATCACAAGAATCAGCAGGCGCCCGGAAAAGCGGGGCGTCTTCAGAGATTGACGATGCTATCACAGGGAGTGTTTAAGCGGTAGCTGGGACACTTGATTGGGTTGTGTGTCAGTTGAATTCATACCCCTCCAACCCCAATCCGATTAGGACCAATCGTGGAGGCTGGTTTTTACAGCAACCTGGCCAACAGGAGACTCCAAAATCCCCGAGTTGGCCCACCAGGCCTATGGATGGGCCAACGGATTTTGCGGAGGATCATTGAGCTTTTGGAAGTCGGGATGTACCGTCTGGTAGATGTGCATCGCGCTTTGGTACTCGCGCATTGCGTCATCCGGCTGCTTCATTTGCGCATAGAGCGACGCCAGCATCTCGTGCGTCAAGATCGCCTCGGGATCGATCTGCTCTGCAAGCTTGTATTCGTCAAGAGCCGCATCAAGTTGTTTCTGGCCCAGGAGATGTTCGGCTACCACAAAATGGCTGAGGGCGGAGACCTCATTTACCTGAAAACTCCCGTCGTATTCCAATATCTCTCCCTGTAGCACAGCCGACGGGCGAAGATTCACAAACTGGTTATAAGGGTTCATGTCGTCAGGCCCCCAATCGAATCCCGTCATCTCATTTGAGCCGATGAACACTGGCCCCTCAATCTTTTCCGGGACCACACCCTGCGGGTGTCGAAGAAGCCACGAGAAGAGTGTGGGCATTGGCGAACATGGGATGCGATAGTAGGCGGGGTCGTTGGGGCCGTCAAAGGCAAACCAACAATGCGTGATATGGCGGCTATTGATATAGCTTTGCAGGGCCTTCAGACCGCCTTCCCAGCCGACATTCGCGTCCGACACAACTCTATAGCTACGCGAGGGGCCACCAAAGGCCTCATTCGAATAGGGCAGATAGTTGGGAAAAGCCCACAGGGAAGAGACGATGTGAAGTGCAAGAAAAATGGTCACAACGTAAGCCCAGCGCCGCGATTGCCGGCTCAACATCCACGCAGCACCGCCTGCCAGTACGATGAGGAACGGATAAATGGGCAGAATGTGGCGGAGCCCGATCGCGAGTTTTGAAGTCATCGAGACGGCAAACCAGATCGCCGGTGGCACGACAAGGAAGAAGAGTTCTCGCCGGTATTCACGGCGCCAGATTCCCCTTGCTGCGACAACGAATGCAAGCAGGATCATGAACCCGAGCGTCGACTTGATCACAAACACAGCGGGAAAATAAAACCAGCGGCCTGTCGGATAAAGGTGGCCCAGCAGAAATGCCGGACGCCCTTCCCGGCTGAGCATGACGATGTCAGTCAAGCCATAGAGATACGCCTCCGGGAGCCATCGCCGGCGTTCCAGGAACCCGATAGCGCCAGCCTCCACAGGGTACTTGAGGCTCTGCACATATGCGGCGGTTGGAGGAGTAATCTGCTGGCCACCCGGACGCGCTGCGTACCGGAATCCATAGAAGGCCCACAAAATCGTCACCGAGATCACTGTCACAATTGCCATGAAGCCCAGCAGGCGCAGTGTCTGGCGCCCGCGGGTCTCCGGTAGCGCAGTTTCGGAGCCTCGGGGTCGCACAATTTCGGTTGCCGCCAGCACCAGGAAAATGGGCAGCAGCAGCACGGTCGAATGCTTTGCCGCCAGGGCCAGTCCAGCTGCCAGGCAACACACCGCGAGTCTCAAAACAGAGGGCTTTTTGCAGTAGCGATAGAAGGCATAGACCGTAGCAAAGACGAGGCAACTGGCGCCCATGTCGGTGGTCACCAAAGCTCCATTCGCCAGAATGTTCGGCTCAAAGACGAAGAGAGCGAGCGCAAACAGGCCCGCGCCCGCGCCGAACATTTCATAACCTGCCAGAAAGACCAGCAATGCGAGAGAAAGGGTGAAAAAAGTGGTGACGGCCCGCGCGCGAAATAGGAGAGCGTCGGCATCATGAGAATAGAGAAGCTGAAGCCCGCCAACTGCTGAAGCTGCACGAAAGTAGATTGGGGGCGGGGGTGGAACCGGCAATCGCAGCGGCAGGAGCGGGATCGCAGCGACGAGCTTTACCAGCGGAGGGTGCTCCGGATTGATGCCAAAGTCTCCGCGCTTTAGATAGGAATATCCAGCGTAGAGGTGAGCGCTCTCGTCGAAGGTTTGAGATTCCTGTCGAACCGAAAGCAGCAACTGCGCCTGCAGAATGAGCAATAGAATCAAGGCCGCAGCAATTGTCCACCGCTTTCCACTTAACTTCACAGACATGACCTCCTGCGGAAGACCCTTCGGTATCAAGCGGACCTGCGAATACACATCGAACGCAGCCGCCAACGAGCTACCCGCAACTGCAACGGCAGCCCGAACAGAAGGGAGCCAATACTTTCCTATGTGAGGAGACCCTTTGAATGGCTTAGAAGGTATTCGCGTTGGAGAAGGGGGAGTCTGCGAAGCGCTGACGCTCTAAGTTAGCGCGAATCTTATCCCTGTGCAGGTTCGATGTAAATAGGTTTCTCAGTTTATGCGGCACAGGTATGGGATGGAACCAGGGTCTTCGGATATGCGTATCCCGGGAATAGCCCGCTCGAGCAGAGGTGTGGCTCACACTCTGCATTCCTTTATTTCAAGGAGGAAGTATGAACGCCGACTTTCGACTTGCCTTGCGCCAGTTGCGCAAGTCTCCGGGATTCGCGATAGCCGCGGTGCTCACGCTGGCGCTGGCCATTGGTGCCAATGCCGTCGTCTTCAGTGTGCTGAATGCCTTAGTGCTGCGTCCCCTCGATGTACCTCACTCCGAAAACCTGTACATGCTGGAACGAGCCTTTGAACGAGGAAGCACCCCCTCGCAGGCATATCCCGATTACGTTGACCTGCGCGATCGAACCCGCAGCTTCGAATCTTTGGTTTCCTATGACATTGTGGGTGGCGTCGGTCTCGATCTCGGCGACGGGAAGCCTTCCGTCGTCTGGCCGTATATGGTCAGCGGCAATTACTTCGATTCCCTGGGTATCCGACCCTATCTTGGCCGGTTCCTGCATAGCTCCGATGAGCATGGCAAGAACAGCGTGCCTTACGTGGTACTGAGCTACGCCTACTGGCATAGCCACTTCAACAGCGATCCTGCTGCAGTGGGCCGCACCGTTCAGATCAACAAGCACCCCTACACAATTGCCGGCGTTGCAGCCGCCAACTTCCGTGGCACTGAGCTTTTCTTCGCGCCTGACCTGTGGGCGCCCCTAATAGACCTGCCACAGATGGGCGGATGGGACCCGCTGGAGATGCGTGGCTCCCATTTCACCTGGGTTATCGGCCATTTGAAACCCGGGGTCACAGCAGCCGCGGCGGCATCGGACCTGAACACAATTGCCGCTTCACTGGCGAAATCGTATCCGAAAGACGATGAAGGCCTGAAATTCTCATTGTCACGGCCAGGACTGGTGGGAGATACGCTGGGCCGTCCCGCGCGCGCTTTTATGGCTGGACTGATGCTCCTGGCGGGACTCATCCTGCTTGCAGCGTGCGCCAACCTCGGCAGCCTCTTTGCCGCGCGAACGGCCGATCGCTCCCGCGAAATTGCCGTGCGCATGGCTTTGGGATCGTCCCGTCAGCTTATCCTCCGCCAGCTTTTCACTGAAGCAGTTCTGATTTCTCTAGCCGGAGGAGTTTGCGGCATGGTGGGCGCTGTGGCAATTCTGCGTGCGTTGAGCACCTGGCGGCCTATTCCCGACATCCCCATCAATGTACCAGTCAATCCCGATGTTAAGACCTACGCCCTGGCGCTGCTGCTTGCCCTGGTCAGCGGCTTTCTCTTTGCTTTGGTTCCGGTTCGTCAAGTGCTGCGCGCCGATCCCTGGCAGATCATCCGCTCAGGATCGACAGGTATCGGCGGTCTGCGCCGATTTACGCTGCGGGACGTACTGCTTGCCCTGCAAATCGCCATCTGCGCCGTTCTGGTGACTGCCTCGCTGGTTGCGGTGCGCGGTCTGGCACGCTCACTGCACAGTAATTACGGTTTCCAGCCCCAGGGCGCGATACTGCTCAAAACCGATCTTCACATGGGCGGGTATGACGGCGATCAACGCCCGCAGATGCAGCGGCGCATGCTCGATGCCGCGGCGGCCATCCCCGGCGTCACCGCCGTAGGCTATGCCGACCGGCTGGCACTGAGCATCGGCGGCAACGACTCATCGGTTTACAGTGATGCCACCACGGATTACCGGCCGACGAATTCTGTTGCGGACGCACAACAATTCAATGTCTCGCCAGACTATTTCCGAGCAGCCGGGACGACGCTCCTGGCCGGACGAACTTTGACTTTGCACGACGACACCAAGGCTCCTACGGTGGCTGTGGTCAATCGTGAATTTGCCCGCAAAGTACTTGGTTCAGTCGATAAGGCCATAGGTAGTCATTTCAAAATCTGGAGTGGTACACGTGTTGAAGTCGTGGGCGTGGTGGAGGATGGCAAATATGAAACCCTCACGGAAGATCCCCAGCCAGCCATGTTCTATTCCTTCCTGCAGCAGCCTTCCAACAATACGTGGATCATCGTTCGATCCGACCGCGCTCCACAGGAGATCGCTGCCGCTTTACAGCGCTCTCTGCATAGCCTCGATCCTGCGCTGCCCATGGAGATCAAAACCTGGAACAGCGAACTCGGTTCCGCTCTCTTTGCCGCCCGTGTAGCCACGGTGGCGCTGGGCGTGCTTGGCCTGCTAGGCGCGATGCTCGCCATCACCGGCTTTTTTGGAATGGCATCCTATGTGGTCACCCAGCGCCTGCGCGAATTAGGCATCCGCGTGGCGCTCGGTGCAAGTCACCGCAAGGTACTCGACGCTGCGCTGGGGCGAGTTTTCCGGCTGCTGGCGTTTGGCTCCGTGGCCGGCCTGATCCTCGGAGTGTTGGCCACCCGAATACTTTCCTACATTGTCTACCAGGCCACGCCGAAAGACCCGATCGTGCTTGTCGGCGTAATCCTCACCATGCTGTTCGTAGGCCTGGTCGCAGCCTGGATTCCGGCCCGACACGCCCTCGCAGTCGACCCAATCATCCTGCTGCGTGAAGAATAAAATGCAGGGTGATCAATTGAGCTTTGTGAGCGTGCCAGCAAATATCCGGCGACACCACCCCGGCGTCGCCGGGTACAACGCCGGGACCCATTGCTGGAGTGTCCTGATCTCGACATGGATCGTCGAGAAACGATCTGTCAAACTGAGCGGTAATTGGCGCAAGGCAGGCTGCGCTACCGTCAATCGATCCTCAAATTGGCTTTGCTGCTAGGGAAGTTTTGTATCAGCCACGCATTCGCCCGGCTTGTAAACATTCGCAGTACTGCCGGAGGTGAGCCACCACTGCTGCCAGCGACTATGCCAGCTTGGGATCAGAGCACCGCTGGGGCCCTGCTCGGCGTAGAGATGAGTGAGTTGCATGAGAGCTGCATTCGCGCTAAGAGCTGCATTCTGAGCATCCTCTTCCGTCTGGTTGACCTGCGGGCCAAGGAGGCTGATCAGGATCGGAATAGCAGCGCGGCTGCCAGTCTTGCCAAGAGCGTAGATCGCCGAACTACGGATGTTGGAATCCTTTGTGCGCAGACGCGCCAGCAGTGCGGGAATCGCCTCCTCGCCGCCGCTTTCAGCAGCGTAGGAGAGGTACATGGCACCGTGCTGGTCTGCGACTGCGAGAAGCACAGGAAACCAACTCGGATCATGTGTTCTGCCGAGCTTCTCCGCGGCAGTCATGGATTCGTATGTTCCAGGAGTGGTATGAAGGAGCATTTGCGCGAGGGCAGATAGGCTTGCTTTGGTCGAGAGATTAGCGAGAGCCAATGGAGCAAATTGCTTGAGCACGTAATCATCAGAGGTGGCAAAGGTAAGCAATAGAGGTTCAAGTGCAGGAGGAGCAAAGGTGGCGAGGGTTCGGGCTGCTTCACGATGAACCTGGTCGTCCTTGGAGCCGAGCTGCTGCACGTAAGGCTCGTAAATGCCGGGATCGAGTTGGAGTGCGTCGTCGACACGGAGCCTGAACACCTGATGCACTTGGCCGTGATCTGGATTGGTGAACACGCGGGAGTCTGCGCTGCGAGGCGCGTAATTAATTTCACGGGTAGCATCGATTGTGTAATCGCCTGGAATTTCGACCGGAGCTCCCAGATCGCCGCGAGAATCGTTCTGATAGTTCAGGAGTATGCGCTCGGTGTGTGACCCATGGGGTGGCAGCATGATAGCTCCCGATGGACAGCTGCCGCCGTAGCCCTGAGAGCAGGCTGGGTTTGGAGATCCTTCGCGCGTAATGTGGATTTCATAGTCGGAACAGAAGGAATAAGGGTCGGCAGTCCTTATCTCCTCCGGCTCATCTCCGTCATTGTGAAGCGTCAGACGGAGGAATACGGGCTCCCCGCGGGGCAAAAGTGGTTTTGTCGAGCGAGAAGGTTCCTGTCACCTGTGCCCGGCATACGGACGGGACCAGGAGTGCTACGAAGATCCACAGACGAGGCATAAGAGCTTAGACACCGAGGAATGCAGAACAGCATAGCTCTCGTTGAGTCTGACGACCGGAGGGAGGAAGAATGCCGTCTTGCCTCTTTGGGCCCTCTTAGGACTAAAACGGAGAGTGAATCTGGATGCTCTATCGAGCGCAGCGACGGGATAGCCAAAATGAAAATCATGTCAAGCCTCATTGCGCTCGACGATTTGATAAGTGCTTTACAAGTGAATAACTTACGCCGGAACGCAATCAGCAGAGAATTTCCCCTGAATTCGCTATACTAGAAATAGTGAAGAGCTTAGAAAAAGGCACGGTGCATAAACCGTGCCTTTTCTTATTTTTGGCCGCAACCCATTGAAAATAAATCGATTCCTGGAATATGCGCTTCGTAAACGATTGAAAATAAAACAACTCGGTCCAAACAGGGGTGGGGGTGCTTCCAAAATTGGCCGGGGAAAGCTCCGAGACTCTGACCGCTCAGACGCGAGGCGCGGTTTGGGCCGACTGCAGTTCTGAACTTGCTTCGGCTGGCTGACTGCGCAGAGCCAAAGGCTTGGTATCGCGGACCGGAGCCAGATGCTTGGTCATCTTGTAGGTATAGCTGATGCGATGGATCACCGTGATGGTAGAAAGCACGGCCAGCACCCAGAGCACGGGAGCCATGGCGCCCCACCGGTTGAAGAGCGCTCCAAGAATGATGAGCACGATCCGCTCCGGACGCTCCATGAAACCGACTTTACACTGCCCAATCAGCGCTTCTGCCCGGGCACGCGTATAGCTCACCATGAGTGAGGTGACCATGACAAATGCGGCCAGCACGACGTAGAAAAAGCGGTTGCCGCGAGCGTAAAAGACCAGCAATCCAAAGAAAAGAACCACGTCGGAATAGCGATCGATGACGGAATCGAAGAATGCTCCGAAGACTGTCACCTGGTCCGTCTGGCGCGCCACGCGGCCATCCACCATGTCAAAGATGCCCGCCCCGATAATGACAAGGGCGGCATAGAGGAACATCTTGACGTAGTTATGCTCATTCGCGAAGCCAAAGAGAATGGCCGCGCCTGTGTTGATGATGAGTCCGATGAAAGTAAGAACATTGGGCGAGATACGTGTGAGGGCCAGGCCATTCACAATGGCCTGCAGCAACACCCCGCATGCGCGTCCGAAAGCGCTCGTCCAACTCTTATTGGAGCCCATAGCGCGTTATGATTCCGTTTCGTCGTGGATCGTTGAGAGCTTCAGGATTTCAAGTTCGCGTTTTCCGTTCGGAGTTACGACGGTGGCAACATCGCCCACCTGCTTGCCTACCAGAGCGCGCCCAATGGGCGATGTGGTAGAGATCAGCCCCTTGTTTACATCCGACTCCTCACTGGTGACAAGCTTATACTCAATCTCCTCGTCTTTGGATGTGTCATAAACGACGATGGTTGAGCCGAAGGCCACGCGATCATGAGGAATATTTGCGAGGTTGACCAGGGCAAGCTCTCCCATGCGCTTCTTGAGCTGCCCGAGCCGCGCATTGACGAAGACTTGGCGCTGCTTGGCCATGTGATATTCAGCGTTCTCGCTGAGGTCGCCCAGCGCGGCCGCCTTCTTGATTTCCAGGGGAAGCTCATGGGCAAGCTCGTGTTCCAGTTGCTTGATCTCTTCCAGCAATTTCTTTTTGATGTGTTCGGGCATGAAATAATCCGTCGCGGCTCATAGGCATGAGCCGTTCTTACCACGGCTGACCAGGATAACCGCCAAGCTTTCATTATAATACGGCGACTCCGCACTTCAGCTTCGCTCATGGCCGCCCGACCTCAGCAAACGCCGCGCATCGGAAATGTCACGACAAAGGCTGTGAACGGCGAGCGTCCATAAAACCTTGCAGAATGATGACAGCAGCCACCTGATCGACCAGCCCCCGATGTTCCGTTCTGGGCCGGCCTGACTCGTATAAGATGCGGTGTGCTTCCGTTGTGGTCAGACGTTCATCCCAAAGATGCACGGGAAGTTTCGTTTCGTCGGCGAGCAATTGGGCAAAGGCCTGCGTTTTCTCCGCCTGACGACTTTGGTCCCCGGAGAGATGGAGCGGATTGCCGATGACGATTTCCGTGCAGCTGTATTTCCGGACGAGTCTGGCCAGCGACCGCAGGTCTTCGCGAGGCTTTTTGCGGATGAGGGTCAAAACTGGCTGCGCGATCAGACCGAGACCATCGGATACGGCAACACCGATGCGGCGGTTTCCCACGTCCAGGCCCATGAGCCGCGGTACTGCATCCTGCTCCATACGAGCATCTTACGCGGCAATGGAGAAATTATTCGCAGGCACGTGCGAGACAAAATTCAGGTAAAAATGAGTCGCATCATACAATCAGAGATGGGAATCAAAACAAATTACAGGTCAAGTTAGAATTGCGACGTTTACTACTCCTTGTAGTCATTGCTGTGCTGTTGTCCGCCGGATTTGCGATATATGTCCCGGCAGGCCCTCATTCTGAGATGTTTCTTGAGATACCCGCCGGCACAGGGTCCGCACAAATTGCTGCCCAATTGAAGTCTCACGGGCTGATCCGAAGCCGTCTTGTTTTTGAAGCCATGCGACTGGTGAAAGGTGGAACGCTGAAGGCGGGCGAGTACCGTTTTGATCATCCGGCGCGCATGTCTGAGATATACGAACGGTTGGAAAGAGGCGATGTTTATACGCGGGCGTTGACAATTCCTGAAGGCGCCAACATATTTGACATCGCGCAAAGAGTAGAAGTGGCGCAATTGGGCACGAAAGAGGCGTTTCTTGCGGCAGCCGAGAGGAATGTGGCTTTGATTGCCGATCTGGATCCAAACGCTCAAAGCGTGGAGGGCTACCTGTTTCCAGATACGTATCATTTTCAGCGGCTGGCGACACCTGACCAGATGATTGCGGTCATGGTGAAACGGTTCCGGCTTGCGGCCGAAAGCATTGGTCTGACGCAGAACTTCCACGACATCGTGACAATGGCTTCGCTCGTTGAAAGGGAGACGCCGATCGGCAGCGAACGCCCGATGGTGGCAAGCGTATTTTCCAATCGCATTGCCAAGGGTATGCCGCTCATGACAGATCCGTCTGTCATTTACGCCGACCTGCTGGAAGGCAGATATCGGGGCGCGATTTACCATTCTGACCTGGACACCGACTCGCCCTATAACACTTACAAGCACTTGGGCCTGCCTCCCGGACCAGTCAGCAACCCGGGTATTGCTTCCCTGAAGGCGGCAATGGCGCCGGCGCAGACACAGTATCTGTATTTCGTCGCCGCAAGCACAGATCCTTCGGGACACTCTCGCTTCGCGACCACCCTGGAAGAACATCAACAGAACGTTCAAGCCTACCGCCGTGCTCAACACGCTGCCGGCGAGCGTTAGGCGATATCGACACCAAAGGGAGAGCCGGCGGATATTCATGGAGTTCGTAATCGATAAGAGCGGAAATAAGGGAAAAGTAGATTTTGACTGCGTTTGACCCCGAGGTGCTCCAAATGCAGCAAACCTATACCAATAGAACTTTAGTAAAAAAAGATATCGATTGATTGACTTATAGTCGCAGTTTCTAAAAGAGTGAAGGCCTGATGCGAAAGTTCTGGTTTCAAGCAATAGCGATGTGCCTGCCGGTGTTGACCGGTTGCTTGAGCCATACCCACAAGCTGCAACAGCCGAAAATGCCCAGCGTCGTGTTGTCTGCGACGGTGGACCAATTGGTCAGCACGATCAACAAGCAATACGAGGCGGTCCAGTCGCTGAGCGCGACCGTTGAGTTTCAGGCATCTGTCGGGGGCGCGCAAAAGGGCAAAGTAACGGACTACACCTCGTTTCGCGGCTATATCCGGCTGCGTAAACCGGAGATGCTGCGCGTCCTGGGGCTGCTTCCCGTCCTCAGCACGCGCGCATTCGACCTGGCCAGCGACGGGTCGACTTTCAAGCTGTGGATTCCGCACGAGAATAAGGCGATCATCGGTTCGAACTCGGTTGGCACACCTTCGGCTAAGCCGCTTGAGAACATGCGGCCCTACGTGTTCTTCGATTCTCTGCTCATTCGGGGCATCGGACCGGACAACTTGCTTTCTCTGACGACGGATACGAGAACTGTTTTTGATCCCGAGACAAAACAGCTGTTGCTAGTACCCGAATATTCCCTCAGCGTTTTTCGGCAAAAAGCCAACAGCAATATTCTTGTTCCGGTGCGTGTAATTCATGTCAGCCGGATCGACCTGCTGCCAAGCGGAGAAGATATTTACGACAAGGACGGAAATATCCAGACTCAGGCCGTATATGGGCCGTACCAGTCTTTTGGGGATTTTCACTTTCCTGGAAGCATTACGATTAAACGTCCGCTTGAGGAATACCAGATTGTGATTACTTTTAAGGAAGTGACGGTCAATCAACCCCTGGCAGACGACCAATTCCAGCTGAAAATTCCCGACGGAACGCAGATTCAGAACCTGCACTAAAAATCTACAAACTGTAGCGGTCGAGACCCGCGCGCGCAGCATGAGCCGCAATTGCGACATTGATCTGCAGCGCAATTTCCAGTGCAGCGCGGCCATCTTCTCCAGAAACAACGGGCTGACTGCGGGTACGGATGCATTCCAGAAATGATTCGATTTCAAGGCGCAGGGGTTCGCCTTGTGTAACTTGCGGTTTCTGCATGCTGAGGCTGGCTGAAATTTTATCCTCTGGCCGTGTAGCTGCTCCACCAGCGGCCACGTCGATCACTAGAAGATCTTGCCGGGCATAGTCAATGGATACGTATTGGTGCGGCTGAAAGAAACGCAGCTTGCGCACCCTTTCGGTGCTGACCCGGCTGGCGGTAAAGTTGGCCACGCAACCGGATTCAAACTCAAGGCGCACGTTCGCGATATCTACTTTTGGTGAAAGAATCGGCAAACCAACCGCATGCACCTGGCTGACCGGAGAATTGGCAAGCGTCAGGACGATGTCGAGATCGTGGATCATGAGATCGAGAATGACATCCACGTCGAGCGAGCGCGGGCTAAAAACACTGAGCCGGTGCGCCTCAAAAAACATGGGACCATTCAACAAATCACGGACGGCTGCGACGGCAGGATTGAAACGTTCCAGGTGCCCAACCTGCAAAATTCGCCGATTGTCTTTTGCAAGATTTATGAGCTGGCTTGCTTCTTCAAGGGATGTGGCAACCGGTTTTTCAACGAGTATGTCGATTCCAGCTGCCAGCAGCTCCGATGCTACTTGAAAATGGCTAACCGTAGGGACACACACAGACGCAGCGTCGATCGAAAGCTTGCCACGGCGGCGATCGGATAGGCACGCCTCGATGGAGTGATAAACGGGCACGCCCCATTCCTGTTCGAGCGCGCCTGTCCTGAGTGAGTCGGATTCCACGATCGCCGCGATCCTGACGGGAAAACCCGCCTGCTGCAATGCGCGGTAGACTCGAAGGTGGTTGAGGCCGAATACGCCCGCGCCGCAGACTGCAACGTTCTGTATCGTTGATTCCGGCAAAACCGCGCTAACGCGCTTCTCCCTTCCCTTCGACAACAAGAAGGCAGCGTGTGTAGAGCTCAAGGAGATGCGTTACCTGATCCTCTGGTTTTTGCGCGCTTGCGGCAACAAAGCCGGTTGAGGGCGCGGCCGTGCGACCGACTCCCGCAGTAGCAGCAACAAACTTTAACAAATCAAGAGCAATATCTTCATTCCGGCGTGCACTGTTCGCCGAAGCCGTTGGCTGGTCCATGAACAACCCCTCCGACGCGATGCTACCAAAATTCCGAAGGTCGTGAGTTCACTACACCTCAGAGATGCTGGCGCAGATGCGTCCTACGATGAAACTACTAGGCGATTCTTCCGGCTTGATTTCAATCAAATCCACAGAATGCTCGATCTTGTAGGGACGAAGAATGATGTTATTTCCTTGAAGCGTTGCGTAGCGAAAGAGCATGGCCCGGCCAACTTGAACCGCGTAGATATTCGGCAGAGGCGGCCGGTAAGGTACGAGGGAATTGTAGTGCCGATCAATGACGAGAATCGCGTGCGGAGAAATTGCGGGCATCATGGCTTCAGCCTGGGCATAGCTGATGCGGACGGCAACAAATCTTTCCCAGCTTCTTCTGCCCAGCGAGCGTCTAGCCCGCAAATGATCGAGAAATTCGGTGGGAAGCTGAATGAGTTTCAAAATGGAACTTTTGCGTATCTGCGCCTCGTACATGGCGATTGGTTGAGACACTAATGCAATGCGGCTTGCCTTGGACGCATTTTCTCCTAACGATCGGGTTTCCCTAGTTGCAAACGGGAGAAGCAACTCATCGATTGTGATGGATTGAGCCGATAACACTTGATCGAGCGCAGCCAGACTCAAGCGTCTTTTGCGGTGAAGAAAATTGGAGATGTGCGCATGCTTCAGGCCGGTTTGTCGGGCCAGCAACGTACCGCTGAGCACTCCGCGCTCGATGCGGCGCAGAAGTTCCAACCGAAGTTGCTCATGTAGCTGCGAGAAATTCATTGTTGTTGAAATTTTTCTTTGAGCTATACACCTTTATGCACAGGCTTATCGCAAAGAAAAGCTAGTTTGCCACTTTCTCCAGTTTTGAGGAGGTTTTGAATTTCCCATGTTGATGCGCCGCTGCTTTCGGATGACGATTCGTTGACCCTTTCAAGGGATCGCCGATAAAGTCGTTTCACTTTTGCATGTCATTTTGAGATTTTTGCCCGCTCGTGATCAGGGGACGCCTATTAAACCTCCTGAAGACGAGGTCATTCTGTGCACGACGAGTGGTTGAGGATGATGCAGAATGCGTGGCCAGCGTCTAAGAAAATGGCACGAGAGAACCTATACAGAAGAGAACAGCAGTCTTTACACCCCATGATTTGTGTCTCTTTCCTATTCCTACCAACAACAGGAATATATGCAGCCAGTATCGGCAGCAAGCTAAAGACCGGGCTGGATGCGACTACTCCCTTTGCCTGCAGAAGAACTGTTCAAAATAAAACTGCAGATCTTTTCCAATGCCTTGGAGAAATAATGAAGTCTCTGCGCGTGAATTTGAAAATTTGTGAGGGGTGCGGAAACCTTTGGTTCCGAGCCCAAGAGTTGAACGAGGTTTATTGCGCAACGTGCTCGACGAGATTGCGAGCCTTCCCCGCTCCAAGATCAAGGCGAAAGCCAGGCCGACCGCGAAAACACACACGCACGACGATGCATTCACTGAACATCGGAGGAACACGATGAGTGCTGCATTGACGCTTCCTTACGTATGGGCGGAATCCGCGAAAGCGCAAATACGATCCGCTCCTATTCCTGTTCCTGCCGATGGGATTGCTTTTTACCGAAAACGCACCGAGCTCCTATTGCGGAGATATATGTTCGTATCCCTGCAAACCGGGCGAGTTCCGTCGTTGATTGGTAAGAGCGTGTTTCGCGGAAAAGCCTCAAATTACCGCATGCATAATTTTGAGGATGCCGTGATCTTCTTGTTCGATATTGAGAAATGCCTGAAGAGGCTTGACCCATTTGGCCGGGAATTGATCGCCCGCATCGCTCTTCAGGAATATACACAGGAGGAGACTGCACAACTTATCGGACATAGTGTCCGCACTATTGTTCGAAAGTATGCCGAAACTATCGATACACTTTCGCGCATATTTCTGGACTTAGAGCTCCTGGAGGTCGACTAACAAAAACCTGTCAAGAGGGCAGCTATGTGGAAATCATGTTAAGTTATTCAATCTATGATGAATAAAGTGGTCCATAACCTGGCGTAGTATTTCCACTTAAAATGTTATTCTAAGAATAAGAGTAAAGAAAAAACAAAGGGAGGCGAATTTCGCCTCCCTTTTCTTTTTGCTATGGCGACTAAGAGAACAGTTAAAACACGCACGCAGCCAGCTGTGGCTGCTGACCAGACCGAGCCGAAGAAAGATGAGAAGGCCGATCTTAAAGAGTCAACGAAGCCGAGGCACTTCAGAAAAAAGGCTCAAGAAGAAATTGGAAAAAATTACAAGGAGATCGTGGCCAAGTTAGCGACCGAGGCGACGCGGGGTAGCGTACAGCATACAAAGCTTTTATTCGACTTAGGCGGGGTAAAAGAGCAGGTTAAAGCCTCGTACCCAAAGCGGCGCAGGCCGCCAAGCCTCGGCCAAATTTTATTGAAAGAGGCTGAAGCCATGAAACGCGGCAAGGAAAAATCAGCAGCCAACAGCGATGGAACAGCTAAGTTGCAGTGACGGCAGAACAGTTATCGAATTTGCGGTGAAGTGTTACGGGAAGAAAGAGGAGCAATGGTGAGCCAGAGAAGGTGGTTGATGAAGGATGCGATTTGGGTTCTATCACTGATACTAGCGACATCGACCATTCACGCCCAGGTGACGACGACTACTGTACAAGGAGTTGTGTACCGCGCTGACGGAACTGCTGCAACTGGCACGTTGATTGTGAACTGGCCCGCTTTTTCTACTGCAAATAATCAAGCTATAGCCGCCGGCAGCACAACAGCTGCAATTGGGCAGGATGGCTTTGTCAGCTTGAATCTTGCGCCGAATGCAGGCTCTTCGCCAGCAGGCAGCTACTATACCGCGATTTATCACCTCACAGATGGCACGGTGAATAAGGAATACTGGGTTGTTCCAACTGCGGCCAGCGCGTCCATCGTGGCAGTGCGAGCACAGCTGGTGCCAGCAACGGTGGCGGTACAGGACGCCACGAAGCAATATGTTGACGCGTCGATTGCTTCGATAGGTGGCAGCTATCTCCCACTCACAGGCGGATCGATGACTGGACCGCTGCTTCTTTCCGGGGGCCCGCTTGCTAACAATCAGGCCGCGACCAAGCAGTACACGGATCAAGCTGTGGCAACTGCTGTGCCATTGGCCGGCGGTAACATGACTGGGACGCTGAGGACACCAAACACGGTAACGAAGTTACCGCGAGTTGATGTGAGGCATCCAGACTTTGCAGGAGGTGCCGATCCAACCGGCACAAGCGATTCTACGACAGCAATTCAGGCGGCGATCGCCTATGCCGTTGCGAATCCGCTGGCCGGGAGTAATGGCGCTATTCCCTGTGTCTATATCCCAGCCGGACTGTACGTGGTGAGCAACACTCTGCGTATTCCATCTAACTTATGTGTAGAAGGCGATAGTAGCCAAGCAAGCGTCTTACAACTTACGTCCAGTCAAACGAATTTATTCACGGTCTATGCAGGCACTTGTGCCGCAAACGAGCAATGTAATGGCCAGATCTCGGACTTGCAGCTATATGGAAATGGCCACACATCAACGGGAACGCTGCTGGAAGTCGATGGTGCCGTCCAGTTTCACATTGCAAATGTAACCATGGCGAACCATGGCGGTCGAGGCCTGCAATTAAATAACAATAGCGAACGATTTCGCTCAGATAACCTGTCGATTTCATCCGTCCGATGGCCAGTAATTTTGGCTGGAGATATCAACGAAAGCTACTTTTTCAATACTCAGATCATATCGCCTGGATCAACAGCAGAGCGATATGGAGAAGAATACTACTGTTATGGGGTTAACTGTCCCGCACACTCTTACCCTTATCCGAACCAGGGGCTGAGTGGAGGACCGACGCCGGTAAGCCCGGACCCACACGGAGCAATCACTATTGTAAAAGCTGTGAACTATAGCTTTTACGGCGGATCCATTAAGTCGCTTAAGTATATGAGCGGCTTTCGGGCTTCTGGCTACGGTAGTATTCGGAATTTTTACCTTGAAGGCTTTCCTTATAGTAACGAGCCAAGATTAAATGCCGGAATCTATGTAAATGGCGGTGTTTTGGAAAAGACCCAGTTATCGGGAGAACTGCCGGCGGCTGGATTGATCGTTGGGGTTTCAGACGTAAGCTGGCTGCCACAATCCTTTGAGTTGGCCAGCGACGTAGGAAACAACTCCTACGTCACGTATGCGATCCTGCCCCAGGATTTTCTTTCCGGCAGCACCGCACCTTCGCAATACGATTCGAATATTCAGCGCGGCCAGTTTGAGCTTGTACAAGTCGCTGGTTTTTCCAGCGATGGGAACATGCATATCGTAGCGCGCAATCTCTCCGGATCGACTTATAGCGGGGATTGGCCAGTTCGATCCATGATCGAAGAGGCGCCTGGGGAGCCACATGGCGCGATCGACATTCAAGATTCACATATTGAAGCGATCCAGCCTCCTGGAGCTGGTTACGCAGACAATTGCAACCAAACGGGTGTGTTGACTTGTGCGGAGATCGTAACAGGGCAAGTTCCAGATGGGTTCATCGTCGATCCTCCTGGCGGAGCATTGGAGGGGATAGACGGCTACACATCAGCGCTCGTCACGATGAAGAATCTGGACATGGCGGCGCAATCGTATCCGCACTCCGGGGAAATCGTGGTCCATCGATATTCCAGCCTGAACTTTGACGGAGTTTACGGCCTTCCGGGTCAATTCGAAACCACAGAGACCGTTGGAACGTCGTCGAAGCTGCAGCTTTCAAGCATTACGGGCGGGTCCTATCTTACTGTGCCCGCATATTCGAATGGTGAATCTGCGCAGCCGACAGTCATGGTGCCTGGAGCAGGAATAGTATGGGTGCCATCGAACGGCCTATTCACGAAATATGAGCAGCAGTTTGCTCAATATGGTGGTTATAACCAATGGATGGCTGGAACGAAGTTTGCCAACAGCTATTGCTGGTTCGACACGCCCGCAGTCGGGAGTACGCAGTCTCTCAATCGAATTTGCTTTAAAGGCTCGCCGGGAAGTACGAGTCAGGCTGGATATGAATATGACGTATGGAATGGAACAAAATGGGCGGTGGCTTTCAGTGTTACCGGCGAGAATAACTCGACTGCAAATGTGAGCATCAGCGGGGCGGCAAGAGCGGGCGGAGCATTTACCGCGGCATCTATAAATGGCGAGATTACAGTAGATGGGATTACGTACCCCACATTAAATATGGCCTGGAGTGCGGCTCTGAGTCTTGCCGCTACTACAGGCCATAACCAAACTGTGCGACTGGGGCCGGGAACTTACATGGTAGCAGCTACGCTGACAGAGCCGACCAATGGGGCATGTGTGAGCCTCGTTGGTTCGGGAGGCGCGAGCACTGCTGCGGACAGCACGGCAAGTGCCACTACCTTGACGGTAAACAGCAATCTAGGTGGCGATGTCATTTTCCTCGGGAATACGGCGCAGGCGCAGGGATGTGTGTTCAAAGATTTCACGGTTCTCGCCAATAACAATGCGACGCACGCTTTCGAACTGCAGTGGTTTCGAGGACTACTCGTCGACAGCGTGACGGTGAATGACACTTCTGCGGAAGGAATTCTGCTTGGGGAAGAAAGCACAACCAATGGGCATCAGGCAGGTTTTCTTCTGCGAAATATAACCGTCAGTTATAGCGCGTCTGTATTCAGTCCAGCCAGTCGTCCAGCCTACGGAATTCATCTACAGCAGACGGCAATGGATAGCCACTTAGATACGGTGCTGGTGAGAAACGCACTGATCGCGGGCGTGTATAACGAGGGCACCGGAAATACGGGGTATATGATTCACGGGTTCGGCTACCCCTATACGTGCACAACTGCGCCCTGCAGCAATGCGGCGGCGAGCTCTTCAGCGACGAATGCTTCGTACGCGACAAACTACGTCATTTACGACACTGGCGGCGCCGGGAATGTGTGGACCGATACATATGCAGACAGCCCGGCCATCGCGGCTTTCTATATCGGCGCAAATGGAATTACCGTTCATGGTGGACATGTGCAGTGGCCTGACCTGACGAGTTTTCCCTCGGCGAATCTGGCCTACGTCTCATCTTCTGTAACAAACGGGATGGAGATTGCGGATATCGGATGCCTCGGCATGTCGCCTTCGGTGAATTGGATTACTTACGCATCTGCTTCTGGAGTACCTCCTACCTTTGCCAGCGTGCACCACCTAACTGGGTGCGGCAATTATGCGCAGTCGCTGGAGCCGGAGACGACGACGGGATTCACTGGCGGAGGGGCTTCGAACAACGCCCCCGGCAATAGCGCGGTCGCTACGATATGGGCATCGCCAAAAGCCGGGACTTCGAACTACGAGGCCTATTCGGCACAGCTTTATAACGGCTATCAGACAGATATCTTTGAAGGACATATAGCGGGACAGAGTCCATTATTCAATGTCACGTACCAGGGCACGATTCGCACAGATGGTGGTATCGCGTTATCGACAATTCTGAATACCGCATCCGCCCTAACACTGACGGCTGCGAATAAAAACGTGATAGCCGATGCTGCGAGTGGGGCGCAAAACATTACCTTGCCAAGTTGCTACACGGCGTGGCCGGACAAAGCAACGCCAACGGGAGAGGAATTCACGATTATCAAGTCTGACACGAGCGCGAATGCGGTTACGTTGACAACGACCAACTCACAGGCGATCAACTATCAGGGAACGACTTCAGCATCGCTGGTTATCTCGTCGGCAGGAAAACGTACGCTTGTGTGCGGTCCGGATGCCAACTGGTATGCGTATTAAGTCCCCGGAGAGCAAGGAGGACCGCGAAGAGCTGGTGCAACTAGGAAAGGTGCTGGACGACGCTTTGCCGAAGCTTGCGCGCGAAGTTACCGGCCACTTTTTGGCGGAGCAGCTATTGCGAATTCGCAACCGGGACGGCGAGATTGTTCCGCTGCGTCCAAACCGGGCACAGCTCGATTTTGAGCAGCGGCGCGGCTTGGCTAACATTGTGTTGAAGTCGCGCCAGATGGGCATAAGCACCTGGGTGGCTGGGAGATTTTTTCTGAAGACGATTACTCATCCGGGAACACTTACGCTCCAGGTTGCGCATACACAGGAGGCGGCTGAGGGGATCTTTCGGATCGTCCATCGATTTCTCGAATTCTTGCCGGAATGGTTGCGGGATGGAGCTTTGCTGACCTCCAAAGCCAGTGCAAGGCAGATTGTGTTTCCAGCTTTGGATAGCGAATACAGGGTGGAAAGCGCAGGCGACACGAATGCCGGACGGGGATTGACGGTTCACAATCTGCATTGTTCAGAGGTAGCGCGATGGCCTGGAGGTGCGACAGAAACGTTGCAGGGCTTGAGAGCTGCCATGCCGCGGCATGGGGAACTGGTGCTCGAATCGACCCCCAATGGGGCCGAGGGATGTTTTTGGGAAGAATGGAATAATGCGGAAGCATCCGGAATGGTGCGGCATTTTTTTCCCTGGTGGTGGGAGGATGCGTACAAAACCGATGCAGTGATGGAGGATACGCTGGGTGAGGAGGAGCGAAGTCTCATCGCGCGCCATGGACTCTGTCTGGAGCAGATTGGGTTTCGAAGGAAGATCAAGGCGGCCTTTCGCGGTCTGGCGAGGCAGGAATATCCGGAAGATGCCATGGAATGCTTCTTAAGCAGTGGCAGCTGTTATTTCGACGTTGGCGCGGTGGATTCCTGTGCGAAAGCGGTGCCGGAGCCAATTGCGACGAGGCTTGGGGGACGTCTGCAAATCTGGTTTCCGCCAGTGCGTGATCGACGGTATCTGGTGGCAGTGGATACGGCTGGAGGCGGCAGCGAAGGAGATTATTCCGTTGCGCAGATTGTGGAGATTGATACCGGTTTGCAATGCGCGGAGCTACAGGCGAAGCTGTCTCCACTGGAACTGGCAGAGCAGGCGACAAGTCTTGCGAGGGAATATAACGGCGCTTGGATCGTCGTGGAGCGCAACAACCATGGGTCCGGCGTCTTGGCCTACTTACGTGGGGTGAGCAAGTATCCGCTGATCTACCAGCAGGGCGAGCAGGATGGATGGCTGACGTCGGTGATTCATCGTCCGCGCATGCTTGGCTTATTGGCGTCGGCACTCGTGGAAACGCCTGGTATTTTTTTCAGCAGGCGCCTGCTGCAGGAATGCAGAAGCTTTGTGCGGCATCGCAATGGAAAAATCGGCGCGAGTGCCGGAGCGCATGATGATTGCGTGATGGCGATGGCGATGGCACTTTGCGTCCGCGATGAAATACGGCAGTAGCTTCGTTCGGCTGGAAAGCAGGTACAATCCGATTGAAACGGAGGCATTTTGGCGGTTCTGGCAACGCAGACAATTCGGCGCATGAGAGGGGGTGCGCAGAGTCATCTCATGCTGGCTTCAGATGGTCATCCGTATGTCGTCAAGTTCCAGAACAATCCGCAGCATGTGCGGGTGTTGGCTAATGAACTGTTGGCAACGCGCCTGGCTGCGGCTATCGGGTTGAGTGTGCCTGCCTGTGAAGTGGTGGAAGTGACGGATTGGCTGATTGAAAACTCCAAAGAACTTAGCCTTGATTTAGGGCACGGCGAAGAGCGATGCCGGGCGGGATTGCAGTTTGGATCAAGACTCGTCGGTGGTTTGATGCCAGGGCAGGTTGTCGACTATCTGCCGGAAAATCAGCTCATTGAGGTTAAAAACCTGAATGAGTTTGCCGGCATGCTGGTAATCGACAAGTGGACATGCAACTCAAACGGCCGACAAGCGGTTTTCTACAAGCGTCCGCGCGAGAAGCGGTACGCTGCTACGTTCATCGATCAGGGCTATTGTTTCAATGCGGGAGAATGGAAGTTTGTGGATGCTCCTCTGCGCGGGGTTTATGCGCGGAATCTTGTCTACAGGGGAATTACCACCTGGGACAGTTTTGAGCCATGGCTGAGCCGGGCGGAAGACTTCGATCCGCAAAGCATATGGTCAATCGCGGAGACTGTACCTCCGGAATGGTATGGAGGAAATCTGGGCGATATCGAGATTCTTGTAGAAGGTTTGCTGGAAAGGCGCAGTCGTATTCGGGAATGGATTACGCTTTTTCGGGAATCATCGAGAGAGCCGTTTCCAAATTGGATGAAAGCAACGAAGGACATATTGGAGAGGCAGTTTCCGGAGCCGGGCTGGGCCGATACTATTCGTGGACCGGTTATGTAATCGAAGGTGTGACATAAAGTGTTATGGATCGATGAAGGATAGACAGGATTGAGTACGCGGAAACAATGCGATTTCTTTCTGGTCCGGTATGTGCCGGATCCTGTGAGAAACGAGTTTGTGAATATCGGAGTTCTATTGCGGGAGGCAGGGCAGTCCGGACAAACCCTGGTTCGCTTTACGCGTGACTGGGCCAGGGCTCGGTGTGTCGATCCCGACCTTGATGTGGCGATGCTGGAAGGCCTGGAAAGCGAGCTTCGGGTGAGGCTGATCGATCAAGGTGCGCAGGCGCAAGCCATGATGCGAGTGCTTGAAGACTCTTTTTCGAATGCGATTCAGATCACCGAGCCAAAGGCATATCTCGCCGAGTCGATGGTATCGGGAGTTGAGGAACTGATGCGGGTATACATTGAACCGCGAAAGAGACGGGCCTCCGTGCGAAAGAGTGGAAGGCAGGCAATCCACGCGAAGATGAGATCTCAGTTCGAGCGAGTGGGCGTCTGGGAGCTAATGAGGAAGCGGATTGCCATCTCCGGATATACAAAGCCGGGGGATCCTTTACGTATTGATTGCGGGTACAGACCGAATGGCGTTGTCCGCATGTTTCATGCTGTTTCGCTTGATAGTGACACCGAGTGGCCTAAGGTCTTGGCTTTTAGCTCAGCGGCGATTCGAGAGGGTGTGGCTCGCGTTGAAAACGCGAAGCTTGAGTTGACGGCAGTGGTAGAACCGATCGCTGAGGTAACTAGCGATCGGGAAGATGTTGATCGCATGGAACAATATCGCTTTTCTGTGGAGACGATGGAAGCACAGGATATTCGCGTGCTGACGACAAATGATCTATCCAGAGTTGCGGAAACAGCACAGAAAGAGTTGCGAGCGTAGTTGAAACGGTAGCGAACCGAAAGACAAGAGCAGCAACCAATAGGGCATGGCTATAAGCCATGCCTTTTGTTTTGGACAAACGAAGAGTTGGGGGAACGAAACATTGAAGGTTAAAAGCTCAGTTCAAAGACTATGGAAGCGCAAAGAGTCTGAAATGGAAGCATCTGAGGCGCAGGTGGCAAAACGAAAGACCCTGGCGCTCCCTTCGATTCTGACTCCCTATCGAATGTCTTCCAATGTATTGCCCAAACCTACACCTGTGAACCTGCGCCGGTTTGCCGAGACCCCGCTGGTGCGCAGGGCAATTAATGTGCTGAAAGACCGTATCGCCAGTCTTGATTGGCAGGTGCGATTGAAGCGTGGTTTCTCTGTCACGGCTGTCGCGGATGTTCAGCAACGGGCAGCTGCCTTGCGCCGAGCCCTTGAGGAGCCAAATGCGGGAGATTCATTCCGTACTTTAATTGAGCAGGTTCTGGAAGATGCACTCGTCGGCGGATTTGGCGCAATCGAGATGGAACTTACTGGAATTGCGGAGAAGCCGTTCGATCTTTGGGCGGTTGATGGGGCGACGATTCAGATCGATCCCAAGTGGGATGGGAACCCAGAGTCTACGCGTTATGCGCAGACAACCGGACTGCCGGGAACGAATGCGCAGATCTTGCTACTGGACAATCAGCTCATCTACATGCGGATGAATCCTCGGTCGCACACACCGTTTGGGCTGGGGCCGCTGGAAGTCGCCTTTGAAACGGTCAATTCTTTTCTGGCAGCGCACCGGTTTGCCGGGAATCTAGCCAGCAATGCGGTTGTTCAATATGCGCTCTGGCTGAATGAAACGACACCCATGGAACACGAGCGCCTGATCCGGTGGTGGCAGGATGAGATCGAAGGCACAGGACGTGTTCCGCTGCTAAGCACGGAGCAGAAGCCGGAAGTGCTGCGTTTCGCCAGCGGCACAGATGCCGATCTCCGCCTGAATTGGCAGACGTTCTTGATTCGCATGGTGGCAAATGCATTCTCTTTGCCACCGATGCTGCTCGGCTTAGAGCAGGAGGTGAATCGAAGCACCGCCGCAGAGCAGGCCGATGAAGCATTTAGAAGCGCGGTTGTGCCTCTGGCGAAATTGTTGGCGGAACATCTGACCAGGGATTTGTTTGCGAAGAAGCTGGGGTGGCGCGAATTTGAGTTCGTCTTCAATGAGCTGGATGCTTCAGATGAGGTTACAGAGATGCAAATCCAGACACAATTATTGGCTGCCGGAGTTTTAACGGTGAATGAAGTGCGATCCATGCGCGGGCTCGCACCGCTTCCATCCGTGCCTGATACGGAGATGTCAGCAGAAAGGGGATAGGACAACGGAGCAGAAACACAGAACGGCTTTTGAACATGAGGGATGGAGAGGAAATGAGACTGGAAGCAATGGCAATCACCATGCCGGACGTTGCGGACCATCCAAATCGGAATCCGTTTGAAGGTGTGCTGACGGTAGTGGATGAGGCAAGCACGCGGCCTCCATCCGGAGCACGCGGACATCGCGTGATTCTCACTCAAGACGCGGCACGAGCGGCGTTGCCTTCGCTGCTGGGCATGGCCGTTGATTATGCGCCGAAATGGGATGGCCATAATGCAAGGGCGAAGTGCGGCATCATCACGGAAGCCGACGTGATTGGAAACCAATTGCGGGTGCGGGGCTATTTGTTTGGCCGAGATTTTCCTGAAGTAGTACAGCAACTCAAGTGCAGCGTACCGGGGAACATGGGCATGTCCTATGAGCTGGCCGATGCGCATGTGGCGGACATGCGTGCCGAAGTCTGGACACTGACGCGAGCCACATTCACGGGCGCGGCGATTCTGCTGAGAGAAAAAGCCGCATATCGCAACACATCGTTTCGTCTATCGGCCTCGCACTGCAGAGGCAGGGCTCCGCAGCGCACGGAGACTGCGGCGAAACTTGCGGCAGGCTCCGCGCGGCGTTTTGAGAAACAGCCTTTTGGCAAATACAAAGAAGGAAGGAAGCTTAATGGAAACGGATAGCATTTTTGCCTCGTTGGGAGAAAGCATTGATCGCCTCAGCTCCGCAGCGAGCCTACTGGAACGGACTGTGGCATGGCTCGAACAACGCGAGCCTGTTGCGGCAGGAGCTGTTGAGAAGATGACGGCCGCAGTAGAAAACCAGAGCGAATTACTGCAACGCGAACGCGAGTTGCTGCAGAAGCTGGAAGCTGCGGAGCAACAGATTGCGGAATTGCGGGCACCGGGAAGCCGCTCTATAGCGGCGCGACAGACACTTCCGGCTTCGACGACGCAGTTGCTGGCAAAGCAGGGACTATCAACTCTGGATTCTATTCAGGCTGGAGCGCTGGATGCTGCTCTCACGGGTTTGAGCCTGGAACAGCGCATTGCCGTGAAGGCACAACTGTTGCGCGCCGGGATGCTGACGCAGTAAGACGGTCGCTGCTACGCAACTCTCGCTGCCAATACAAATGGAAGTCTCATCCGCCTGTTATCAGGCAGAAAGAATCGAATGAACGCGAATTTCTACGACATTCATGCAGCTGCGGATTATATCGGGCCTGGCGCCATTGAAGTGCCGTTTTACCAGACCGAGATCACCGACATCGTTCGCCGCCGGGGCATCTTCGGTCAGCGCATCAAGCAGGTTCCGGCGACTGGCCATCCGTCGCGCTTCTTTGAAGAAACTGCGATCCCGACCCCGGGTACGGCCGGCTTTGTCGATCCACGCAACATTGTTGCGCCGATCGTCAGCCCAACGCGCGTGGAGCGCAGCGTGCCGCTCAAGGCCATTGTGGCTCAGTTGAATTACAACCTGTTCGATATTGAACTGGGTACGCAGCAGAAACAATTTGCTTATCTGCAGGCAAAAGACCTGGTCGATACGGTGGAAGGCGTCCTTCTTTCGCATGACATTGCACTGTGGAACGGCAATGACAGTTCTTTGAGCACTCCGGCTTCGCCGCAATACTATGGTGTCTCCTCGCAGATTGCTGCAGGCGGAAATACGACGACGATCGGTATGTCGTCCAGCATTGTCGACGGTCTCAAATCGACCGTTGCACAGATGGTGGCGAGCAGCAGCTATGCTGTCCGTCCAACTGCCATCTATGCCAACCCGGTGCTGCTGGATCTTATCGACCGTGAGATGAAGACGGACTTTAATGTCGTTCTGAACACACGAGAGATCAATGCGGGTTTCACGGTAAAGACGCTCTCGACACAGGCTGGTGATCTACCGCTGATTCCGGACTGGGCATTGAGCTATACGGGAACTCCTGGCTCCGGCTCGGCTGTGCTTCCGGCATACATCGTGACGGAAGACATGATCGAGTATCACTGGCTGAGTGATCCAACGCCGCGTGTCTTTCAACTCGGCGTACCTGGATCGCTGGCTTCACAGTATGTTGTGGTGAAGTTCGGCGGCGTGGTGGTGAAGGGCGCGAACTACGCGCACTACCAGGTACTGGTCGATCGCTAGTCTGTAGCTCTTGAAGGATGTGTAAGCAGTCACAGGGCTGGTCTTTGCAGCGAGACCAGCCTTACCTTTTCAGGACCAGGAAGCATACCCAACTGACGCGGAGATGACGATGGGATATTTGCAACCGACTAATTATGAGGACTTTGGGCTTGCATCGGATACCACGGACGACTGGATTACTGTCGCGTCCGCGTTGATCGATAGCCACTGCCGGCGGCTCAGCCTGAATCCCACACAATATATGGAGCGGCTCAGGCTTACTGCCGGATCGCAGACGGTGCGGTTGAGTTATCTGCCACTTACCTCGATCGCTCCTGCTACGTCGCCATTCGTAAACATTCAGGCACGCTATGCGCGTCCGCGGCGCGGACAAATGATTTATCCAATGCAGGAAGAAGTTGCGTGGGCGTTCGCTTTGCCGGGAGCATGGACACAATTGAACCCATCCACGGTTGATCTTGTTCCGGAGACGGGAGAGCTGATTTTCCCGATGAACGTACTTGGGCTTCCTTATAACGAAGTGCAGGTGACCTATACAGCAGGGCTCAGCACGATTCCCGATTCTGTGATGGCAGCCTGTGCGCTGATCGTGAAAAACGCGCAGGCGACTCCGGGATTGAATGTGAAGAGCAGCAAGATCGACACACTGCAAATGCAATATTTTTCTAACACACTTCTTGACGGCACTGTGCAGAGCTTATTGAAGCCATGGGTCGCAAACCGGTTGGGGTAAAATGATGAGCGTCGATCTTAGCGTACGAAATCCTAACAACAGTCCCTTGCTAATGGCGGACGCATTGTTGCGCGCAGGTGGAGGGATGGTTGTGTCGCTACTTGTGGCACCGCTCATCGGCGACAGCACTGACGCAAGCCAGGTAGGCGTAAATGCCCCTAACTTTCAGCAATTGCCGCTGTCTCCCGCAATCTTCCGCAAAATCCGGGTCGCGATGCAGGAAGATCAACTCTCGCAGTACGAGCTTCTGGTTTCGGCTTCTGCGGTGCAGCAACAGGTGAGCGCATTGCAACTGGCCTCAGCCGACGCATTGTTTGACACGGCTGCCGGGGTCGAGATTAACGGATCGCAGTTCCTGATTGAATCGCGTTCCATTTCAGAGGCGCTTGGGCAAATCTATTTGTATCGACTTCTGTTACGAGAATCACATGCTCTGCAACAACCGGCTCTATAACCCTCTAAAAGGCGCCTATGGAAAATGCGAAAGATACTTTCTACGTGACACTGCGTAACCGGCTGGCCGCACTGAATCCTCAGCGTGTAATCATTCTGCGCGGCCTGCAAAGACCAGGAATTCTCGTGGAGGAAGCAGAAGCTGTCGTTCCACAAATACCGGCCGATGCCTTCGTGCTGCGCTGGACGGGGCTTGCGACAGACACACAATTGCCATCCGTCCTAGCAGAGATGGGTTGTGAGATCCACTACACAACAAGCGGCACGCAAACCAACGCGGGTCTCGATCGGGGGCGCGCGCTGGCAGAGATGGATGCAGAGTTGCTGGCAATCCTCAGTCCAAATTGCGCTAAAAAAATGAACTACACGCAAAACCCCGCAGTCGCAATGGAGACACGAGTGTTTTGGACAGAGCCTCAATTTGGACCTGCTACTACTTTGCGCGACCGAATGACACGGCTGGCCAAAGTATCGGTCTTTGCATTTCAAGAGCAAGGTGAACAATGAGTACTGCTACGGTTACAAATTATGCAGCTCTTCTGATTGTCAGTCGGTGCGTGCGCGCGTTCTTTGCTCCTGTCGATCGAGTGAATCAGCTTCCATCGATCTTCGACCCATCACAGATGGGGCAGTTTTCGCTTAACGCTCCACCGTCTCCCTGGATCGATCTGGGGTGGATCGAGAACTTTTTGCGCAAGTCTACGAGCACCATTGGCGCGCTGAGCAGCGGCGTTCCCAGTGTCACTCAATATCAGGTGCGTGAGACAACAGGCGCGACGGTTTCATTCCGGTTTAAGGTATGGAATAAATTGACGATGGCGCTGGCCGCTGGATCACAGCACATGAATCTTATTCAGCCTGCCAGCGGAAGTACGGCGAATGGGTCTGGCGCGAAAGGAATTGCAGCCGTCAGCGTGCAGGCGGGGTCAACTGCAACATCCATTGTGCTGAATGCGGCCGATACGACGCAGTTCTCGGCAGGCTGCATGGTGGCGATAGACGCAGATTATGCAGGTCAAACTGGATTCGTGGGCAGCGGGGTATCGGCCGCATATGTTCGAAGCGCTGCCGCAATCAATAATGATCCCGACTACATTCGCCGTGTGACATTTAATGTCGCGCGTGTTTCTGCAGTAAGCACAAGCGGATTGCAGCTTGCTCAGCCACTGATCGCGGGGGGGCCAGCTACCAGTATGAAGGTGCAGCCTATTTTGGGCTTCGTCGATAGAGAGGGTGGCAGTTTCTTCCAGGAGTGGTCGGCTTTATTTGTCATGCCGGGCGAGCAAGGTGAGCGTGTGATCTTCCACTATCCCCGGCTGCAAGCAATGCAAGGCTCTGCGGAAACGATGGACACACTCGTGTCCCCGCTTGAACGCATCGCACTCAATGCGAGCTTTCGAGCGCTTCCAGTGGCGGACAGCAATGATGGCGAACAGGTGGTTTGCTTCCGCAGCTTTCTTCCTAGTGGCGTAACGCCGTTGTAGTTCTCCAAGGAGATCAAGTGAATGTAACGATCGACAATCTCGACGGTAATGGAGCTTTAGACTACACAGGCGCTGTCATTCCCGGCGTGCCGCTGCGCATTGAGCGCCAGTTGAATGAGCCGACGATTTGCAATTTCAAACTGGCGCCAAATATCACGAATCTGCGTGTGCCGCTGCGCCTTGCGAGGATAGTTATTGCGGACGATAGCGGAGCGGTTCTGTTCACCGGCTATATAGCAACAGAACCAGCTCTGGAGCTCGCCGGCGAAGGTTTCTCCGGCCCCATGTATGTGGCCACGGTCTCAGCAATCAGCGACGATGTGCTGCTCGACATACAGGGCATTTCGAATATGACATCCAGTTTCGCTCAACCAGCGGGGCAAACGTTGGAAACCCTCACCAACACAGTGGATCCGACCCGCTTCACATTCAACACCGCGCAGGCTACAGGCGTCGTGGGACGATTTACAGCGGAGCCAGCGGAAAGCTGGTCAAGTAATGCCGGCCTTCTTGCTTCGAGTTCGCGCAATACCTATCGAGTTGCATCCGGCAGCGTGAGTATGGCGCCGGTGGGCGATGTAGTGCATACATTGAACGAGAGCGATGGGACGCTGCAGGTCAATAATTTGCAGGCGTCGATGGTAAAGACCCTTGCGAATGATGTGACTGTGTGCGGCGAGGAAGAACCATCCGCCTATGTCACAGAAGTCTTTGCGGGTGATGGAACAACTGTCCTGTTTGATTTGATGGAAGATCCTTTTTTCCCACCATCTTCCAAGACGCGCCCCTTGGTGGATCTTTTCCAGACGCCAGCGATCAATCCACAGGTATGGCAATTGCAGGATCCGGGAGCGCATGTCTCGCTGACGTCGAATGGGGTGACCTGCGTTGGCGGAAATGGGCTGGATGGGGAAACGACGCTGTGCGCGATCAGCAATCTGGAGCTTGGCGGGTCTCTTGTTATTGAAGCGAATGGGGTGCTGCTGAGCGCTGGAAGCGAGGGCATACTGAGCGGCCTGTATACCGGGGATATAAACACCGCGGACTGCGTTGCCGGGTTTCAAGTAAATCAGGTAAGTGGAAGCACTACCGTTGCGCCTTTGATTGCCGGCGTTGCGTCTGGGAGCTCATTCTCACCGGTTTCAGGTCATATGTATACGTTGCGTACGCGCGTGTATGGAAAGGAAATGCAACGTGTTCTACAGGCCTACTATTCGCTGGGCGATGACGGAACAGAGCTATGGGGCGGTACAGCCGTTCCGTGCGGAGTGAACCTTGTGCTGGAAGTGCAAGACATGACGAACGGGGTGAGCCAAACACCCGTTGTGCTTTATGATGGCGCACTCGCTGTTACGCCTTCTATCAGCACTTTTGGTCTGCTCAATAGCACGAACCTGATCTGTTCCATCCGCAGCGTGGATGTAACGCAGGAAGGCCCCGTGTGGGTAACGAGCCTTCCGCCGGGCGGAAATATGATGACGCGTCGTATCGGCACTACAGCCCAGGGAGCCGATTGCAAGGTTGAACGAACCGGTAAACTTCGCTTTTACGCGACAAGCGTGCCCCAAATGGGGGAGCAGGTATTTATCTTCTACCGAACAAACAACCGTGCAGTGGCGCGGAAGGCGAATGCGGTAAGCCCTTCCTCGCAAAACTCCAATCAGCTTCCAGCTACTTCACGATGGATTGGGACCGTGACAACGCCAAAGGCGATGAGCTCGGAAGATTGCGAGAATGCGGCATCTGCGCTGCTTAGTTTGTCGTCAAGCCGGGCGGCAGCGTGGAAGGGTACTTATACAGGCTGGAATTTCGAGACACTTGGAGATATCTGGCCTGGGGATATGCTGGCCGTCTCAACTGCCTCGGCAGATATTACCGCGAATCTGGTCGTGCGCAGCGTGCAGATTGAGGTGGCCTGCTCATCGCCGCAGTTAAACAAATACACCATTCAATTTGCCAACGATTGGGCGGATGCTCTCGCGATAAAAACATCTTCAACTGTACCGGCGGATACGTGGCTACCGCAGCAACCGCAAACGGCGGAGCCTTTGACCAATCTACTGACTTTGGTCGCTTCGTCGATTAGTTCAACCGCAATCCAAGTGAATGCGGGGCTAACACCTCCTTCAGGAGGCGGCTTTGAGGTGCGCCGTCGCGACTGGTCGTTTGGGCCAGGCACTGATTCTGACCTCGTGCTGCGAAGTCCGGTGAGCAACTTCGTCATTCCACGCCAGGCTGCGATCGAGCAGTACTACATTCGCATGTATGACGGCTCCGCACCACCGAACTACTCGCGATTCTCAAGCGCAATCTTCGTCAACGTGCCGCTTTAAACAAGCGGCTACTTTTCAGGAATGCGGCGCATCATGCCATCTTGCCGTTAAGACAAGCTGTCTTTGCCGAGCAATGAAAGCGAACAAATTATGACCATCTTGGCCACGGGCATCTGGGCGACTGGGACCATACCGTCTTTCTGGACGGGCGCCGGGATGCTTTGGATCTTCTCTGCCGCAGTGAGCGCAATGGATCCCCCCGAAGCAGAAGGCAGCCGTTTTTATGGCTGGCTCTATCGTTTCACCCACCTTCTGGCGGCAAATCTGGACAGGGTTCTTGGACCTGCGTCTCCCAGTCATTCGCCAGAACAGCATGAAAGAAACATCACAGATAAGGAGAACGAGTAATGGCAAACATACTACTTGGCATTGGACACGGCGCAGAGGTAGCAGCAGAAGACCTTCTCAAGTTTGTGAGCGGCGCAAAAGTTGCCAACAGCAAGGTTGAACCTGATGTGGTTGCGGGGCTGGGGGTCTTACTGGGCACTGTGGCGAAAACGCTTGGCGATGTCAGTGGGGTCGTAGCGAATCCCTTAAATTTTTCGTTGGATGCCGCCACAATCCAGGACCTGAAGACCGTCTGGCCTGCGATCGTGCTGTTTTCGGGGTCCATCGGCATCAAACTCTAGTCTGAAATATAAGCCTAGTCGTCCAGACGAGCTGGGCGGTTCTGGTTCCATGCGGTCTGGGCACTATAATCACATGCATGGAGCACGCCCCGCTTGTCGGCGTGGTGATGGGCAGCAAGACCGATTATGAGGTGCTGAAGGCTGCCGTCGACATGCTGAAAGAATTCTCTATCCCCTATGAAGTGCGAGTGGTTTCTGCCCATCGCACTCCCGATTGGCTTTTTACCTATGCCGCGCAGGCAGAGTCGCGCGGGTTGCGCGTGATTATCGCCGGTGCCGGTGGTGCAGCACACCTGCCTGGCATGCTCGCTGCGAAGACGCTTGTTCCAGTGCTTGGCGTGCCTGTTCCGGCAACGATGCTGAATGGCATCGACTCGCTACTTTCGATTGTGCAAATGCCGAAGGGCGTGCCAGTAGGCACACTCGCTATCGGGAAACCGGGAGCAGCCAATGCTGCGCTATTCGCGGCTGAGATTCTTGCCACCACCGATACCAGCTTGCGCGAGCGGTTGCGCGCATGGCGTGAATCGCGCAAGGAAGAAGTGCTTGCCGAGGAACTGCCACAGTGAGCGCGATTCTTCCCGGCGCAACGATTGGCATCCTGGGCGGCGGACAGCTGGGCCGCATGACGGCTATGGCTGCACGGTCGCTTGGTTATCGCATTCAGGTGATGGATCCCGATCCGTCCTGTCCGGCACGGTTTGTTGTCGACGCATGTTTTGAGGGGGGATGGGATGATGCGCGCGCCGCTGCCGATCTGGCACGCGGTTGCGATGTCGTCACGTTGGAGATTGAGCAGATCGCAATCGCCAGCCTCGAAGCAGCAGAGAAATATGCTCCCGTGCGTCCCGGCAAGACCATGATGCGGATTATTCAGGACCGGATCCTGCAAAAGACGTGGCTGGCTGAGCACGGTTTCCCGGTTGGGGATTTCCGTACGATCTACTCCGAGACTGATCTGATTGAGGCCCTGTCTGCGCTCGGCGGCCGCTGCTTCGTGAAAAGTGCGCGGGGCGGCTATGATGGCCGCAGCCAGGTAAAGATTGGCTTTGACGAGGTCGCGGCCTCTGCTGAAGGTGAGAGTCGAGATGCATGGCGCCTGCTCGGCCAGCTTCCGTCTATAGCCGAAAAGGCCCTCGATCTCGAGAAAGAAATTTCGGTGATGGTAGCGCGCACACCGAGCGGGGAACTTAAGAGCTACCCTTCGGCCGCCAATCACCATGAGCATCAGATTCTGGCGTGGAGTGTTATCCCTTCTTCCATCTCCGCGGAACTAGAAACGAGAGCGCAGGAAATCGCGAGAAATATCGCGGAAGAAATGCGGTTGGAGGGCGTGCTAGCGGTCGAGCTGTTTCTTACGCGGGATGGACTGTTGCTGGTGAACGAATTGGCGCCGCGCCCCCATAACAGCTATCACGCAAGCGAGCGCTCATGTGTGACGAGCCAGTTTGAGCAGATCGTACGAGCGGTTTGCGATTTGCCTCTGGGCGATGTTTCAGTGATAACACCGGCGGCAATCGCAAATCTGTTGGGCGATCTCTGGCTGGAGCACGAACCAAGGTTTGATCGCGCTCTGGCAGTGCCGGGAGTACGTCTGCATCTTTATGAGAAGCACATGCCGCGTGCCGGACGGAAAATGGGGCACCTTTCCGCGATTGGCGAGACACCGGAAGAGGCGGTGGCTCGAGTGTTGCAAGCAAAAGATCTGCTGTAGGTTGAGTCCAAAACAAAGAAGGCAGGTGCTATGCCTGCCTTCTTTTGTTGCCGATTGATTCGCAATGATCAGCCGATATCTTCATTCCAGTTTTCGAGGTACTTCTTCACCTCAGCCATGAACTTACCTGCATCGGCGCCGTCGATGATGCGGTGATCGAAGCCGAGTGTCAAATGAATCATATGGCGAATGGCAATCGAATCTGTACCTGAGTCATCGGTGATGACCGCAGGCTCCTTGAAGAGCCCGCCTACGCCAAGAATGGCGCTCTCCGGCTGATTGATGATCGGCGTTCCGAACTGCTCTCCGAAGATTCCCGGATTTGTAATCGTGAATGTGCCAGATCCCACCTCGTCCGGCTTCAGCTTCTTCCCGCGCGCGCGCTCTGCCAGATCTGCAATGGCCCTGGCCACTCCCACGAAGCTGCGTTCCTCTGCCTGCTTGATGACCGGGACGATCAAACCCCAATCGAGTGCGACGGCAATGCCTAGGTTGATGTTTTTGTGATACCGGATCGCGTCGCCTTCCATGGATGCATTGACAATCGGCATCTTGCGCAACGTCGCGATCACAGCCCGAGAGATGAACGGCATGTAGGTGAGCTTTACACCATTGCGTTGCTCGTACTTCGACTTCTCTTTCTCGCGCATTTTGACGATGCGCGTGAAGTCGATTTTGAAGACCGTGTGTACGTGGGCGTTTGTATGTTTGGAATCGACCATGCGCTGTGCAATGATCGAGCGCATTCTGGAGAGCGGCACCAGTTCGCCTGGAAGTGCCGGCGTCGTAGGGGCGGCCGGTATTGCTGGCTTGGCTGACACAGCGGCAGGCTGTGGTGCTGGAGCAGCCACTGGCGCGCCCGTTCCGGCGCTGTGCTTCTCAAGGAAACTGGTTACGTCTGTCTTCGTGATGCGGCCGCCTGCGCCAGTTCCTGAAACCTGGGTCAGATCGAGATTGTTGTCTTTGGCGATTTTGCGCACCAGCGGAGAGGAGCGCACGTTCTCACCAACGCTGGCTGCCGGCTCCTGTGGCACAGCCGCAGGTGGTTCTGCTTTCGTCGGTGCCGGGGCTGGCGCTGCGGGGGCTGCACTTGCTCCAGCGGTTCCACCGATCACACCTACGACCGTGTTGATCTGTACGGTGGTTCCAGCGGGAACCTTGATCTCCGAAAGAACGCCTGCAGCAGGCGATGGAATCTCGGCGTCTACTTTGTCCGTTGAAATTTCAAAGAGTGGCTCGTCACGCTGTACGCTGTCGCCGACCTGCTTGAGCCATTTGGTGATCGTTCCCTCGAAGATTGACTCTCCCATCTGGGGCATGACGATATCTGTTCCAGGTCCATCGGTTCCATGTCCGGCGGCTGGTTGCGATGGAGCCGGTGCTGCAGGTGCTTCCGCCTCAGCTTCAGCTTTCGGGACGGCTTGCGGCGCAGTTGGAGTGGGTGCTGCCGCTGCACCGGATTCGGCAATCACCCCAACCACGGTGTTGATCTGTACAGTGGTTCCTTCGGCAATTTTGATCTCAGAGAGAACGCCTGCCGCAGGTGATGGAATCTCAGCATCGACTTTGTCCGTCGAAATCTCAAAGAGCGGCTCGTCGCGTTGCACGGTTTCGCCTGGCTTTTTGAGCCATTTGGTGATCGTTCCCTCGAAAATCGACTCGCCCATCTGGGGCATGATTACGTCAGTCGGCATGAATTCCCTTTCCGCAGTGCTGCAATAACCTTAGGTAAAGCGCAATTGTTGATTATAAATCGGTGTTCCGGTCCAGGGCTTGCACGAGACCAAACGGTTTAGTTTACGCGAAATGCGATTCCTTCTCACCCCGCAGGCGTTTCACCTCATCCGGGATCGACAACGGAATATCCTGCGCTGGACTCGTCGCAGGGTTAGGAAGCAGGTCCTCCAGCGACTCCAACCACAGTATCTGATGGTCAAAAACCTGTCCGAAGTAGCGGGAGACGGTGTGCATGACAGTTTGCAGATCAGGCATGGCGTGAACACTCGCGTCGATCTCCAGTTCAAGACTCGTAACCTCGCGGTCCACAATGCCGCAGGGAACGATCAGATTGAAGTCGCGCAAATCGGTTGTCACGTTGAGCGCAAAGCCGTGCGAGGTGATACCGCGCGAAATATGCACGCCGAGCGCGGCAACTTTCTTCTCCTGAATAGCGCCGCCTGCAGATGTCCACACGCCCGTTCTGCCGCCAATTCGTTGTGTGCGGACGCCATACTCCCCGCAAGCGCGGATCAGAACCTCTTCAAGCTTGCGAACATAGTCGACAGCGCCGAGGCGCGGATCAAAGCTGCGCAAATCGAAGATGGGATAGCCGACGAGTTGTCCGGGGCCGTGATAGGTTACATCGCCACCACGATTGATCTCATGTATCTCTACGCCGCGCGCGGACAGAAACTCATCGCTGGCAAGGATATTTGAGCGGCTGGAGTTTCGGCCCAGCGTCAACACGGGAGGATGTTCCAGCAGCAGCAGTACATTGCCGATGCGTTGCTGGTGTCGCAGCTCGACTAATGTTTTTTGGAGCGCCAATCCCGTGGCGTAGTCCAGACGTCCGAGATCAAGGACAGAGAGAATCATCTCATTCAGAAAGCCGGAAGCCCGGTTTGGCGCCGGGCTTCGTTTCAAACCTCGTTTATACGTTAATCGCCAGACCTTCAACGCTGCCGAAGCCATCCAGCATCGCTTCTGCCAGCGTCGGATGCGCGTGAATCATATAAAGCATATCGTCGACCGTCGCTTCGAGCTCAATGGCCGTGACCGCCTCGGCAATCAGCTCCGTGGCTTGCGGACCAATGATGTGTACGCCCAGAATCTCGCCGTATTTCGCATCGCTGACGACTTTGACAAAGCCTTCATGCGAATCGACGATCGAGGCCTTGGAATTGGCGGAGAACGGGAACTTGCCGACCTTCAGGGTATGACCCTTTTCCTTAGCCTGCGCTTCTGTAAGGCCTACGCTGCCGATCTGTGGCTCGGTATAGGTACAACCGGGAACACGCTGACGGATGATGGGGCGTGCATATTTACCCGCGATCTTTGCGGCTACCACCATACCCGCCATAGAACCGGAGTGCGCCAACTGCGGCAATCCAGCAACGATATCGCCAATTGCGTAAATGCCAGGCTCATCAGTCTGCATCCACTCGTCTGTTTTGATAAAGCCCTTTTCCGGAGTGACCTTCGTCTTATCGAGACCGATGCCTTCTGTGCGCGGTGCGCGTCCTACGGCAACCAGTACTTTCTCGGCTTCCTTCACAACCTGCTTGCCATCCGATGCGGTGAACGTGACCTTTACACCGGTCTTCGTCTTTTCCACCTTTTCCACCTTCGCGCCGGTGTGAGTGTCGATACCGCGCTTGCGGAAGGTTCGGGCCAATTCCTTGCTTACATCTTCGTCTTCCGCAGGAACAAGGCGCGGCAGATATTCCACCAACGTGATTTCCGAGCCAAAGCTGCGGAAGATCGATGCGAACTCAACACCGACCGCTCCTGCGCCTATGACAACCAGCGACTTGGGAATCTGCGGGATCGAAAGAATTTCGATGTTGGTGAGAATCTTGTCATCCGCCGTTAGACCGGGTAGCAGGCGCGCGTCAGAGCCTGTCGCCAGGACCACATTTTTCGTCTTGATCTGGCTTGATTTGCCGGAGGCATCGGTGACCTCGACGGAATGCAAGCCGTCCTTCGCCGGACCAGTCACGCGGCCAAAGCCGGGCACCACAGTCACCTTGTTCTTCCGCATCAGGAAATCGAGGCCCTTGGTGTGCTTGGCGACGATTTGGTTCTTGCGGTCGAGAATGGTCTTCCAGTTGAGCTTTGCCTCGCCCGACACCTCGATGCCGTATTCCTTGGCATTCTTCAGGTGGTCGTATACCTCGGCATTGAAGAGGAGAGCCTTGGTGGGGATGCAGCCCACATGCAGGCACGTCCCACCCAGCTTTTCTGCTTTTTCGATCAGGGCGACCTTCAAGCCAAACTGTCCAGCGCGAATGGCGCAGGTGTATCCAGCCGGCCCGCCGCCGATGATTGCAATGTCATACGTTGTTTCTGCCAAGGGATGCTCCGTTCAAGAAATTAGCTCGATGGGTCGAGGGCAAAAACCCCCTTGCACCCAAACATTTCATTGTACGCGGAGAGGGCTTTCACTAAAGAGATGTTCCAGTTCGGCTGAACGATGCAGGCCGCTCAGCCGAGCAGCCGCGCCACGTCTTTTGCGAAATAAGTCACAATGAATCCAGCACCCGCCCGTCGAATCGAGATCAGCGACTCCATCATGGCGCGTTCCGGTTCGAGCCAGCCTTTTGCGAACGCTGCCTGCAGCATGGAATATTCGCCGGAAACCTGATAGGCCCCGATCGGCACATCGAAGCGCTCGCGCGCGGCACGAATTACGTCGAGATACGGCATGGCCGGCTTCATCAGCAGCATATCGGCGCCCTCGGCGAGATCGAGCTCGATCTCGCGCATCGCCTCGCGCAGGTTGGCGCCGTCCATCTGGTAGCTGCGACGATCGCCAAACTGAGGCGCAGAATCAGCGGCTTCGCGGAAAGGACCGTAGAACGCGGAGGAGAACTTCGAGGCGTAGGAGAGAATCGGCACGCCCTCAAGCTCTTCTTCGTCCAGCTCATCGCGAATGGCGGCGACGCGGCCGTCCATCATATCGCTGGGAGCTACGATATCCGCTCCGGCTTTTGCCAGCGATAGTGCCGTGCGGGCAATAAGCCGCACACTCGAATCATTTTCAATCTCGTAGGATTCGCCCTTCTTCTTCACATTGCCGCAATGGCCGTGCTCGGTGTACTCGCAAAGGCAGACGTCGGCGATCAGAAGCAAGTTCTTGAGCGCAGAGCTCTTTTTGAACTCGCGCAGCGTCTGCTGCACGATGCCGTTTTCATCCCATGCGCCCGACCCCTGATCGTCTTTCGTCTCCGGCAGGCCGAAAAGCAGTAATCCGCCGATACCTAGAGACGCCGCGGTTTCCGCTTCCTTTAGAGCCTCATCTATGGAGAGATTGAAGACCCCGGGCATCGAGCTGATTTCCTTCCGCACTCCATCGCCGGGGCAGATGAATAAGGGAAAGATCAACGCGCCCGGTTCCAGATGGGTTTCGCGCACGAGCGAGCGCATCGGCTCGCTGCTCCGCAAGCGGCGAAGCCGCGTGACTGGATATTCCATGCTTCTATTTTAGGGCAGAGCGATTTGTTCATACTCCTGGCCCGACGGCGCAGGCAGCAACACCCAGAGGGTATAGATCGCGAGAATGGTTCCTGTGAGGGGCTTGATGAGTGTCAGGAAGGCGGTCACGATAGCCAGCGTCCTTGCCCATGGAACGCGGCGCAGCAATGCTATGCCAGTGACTACGGCCAGCAGCGCCCGTCCAAGAACAAGTGCTGTGATCAGTCCCGGGAGCCACATCATGCGCTCGAAGGGAAAGCCTGGGCCGAATGGGGCGTAGCCATGTCCACCATGCCCCCACCAACCCCATCCGCCAAAGACCCCGGCCAGAAAAGGAAGGGCAATGAGCCATCCAATCACGCTCCAGGCTGCCCATACGACCCAGAGGATTCCTACCGTCTGAATATGTCTTTGTACGCGCGAATAAAGAACGGGGCGGGCGAGCGGCATGGGAGGCACCGGACGGCCGCATCTGGGGCAGACCTGTTCAAAGGCTTGCATCGCTTGTCCACATCCGCTACAGAACATGGTCCGAATCCTCCTGGAAATAGCTACGCATGCGTTTGCCTGCCAGTTCCGCAAATCAGAATTACCATGGATTTCATGCCCCTCATGAAATCCATTCCGTCTCCGGTAGACGATTGTAGCCGCGCTGTTCTGGAATGGGACAGGTTTCTCCAACTGCTCACCGGCTATTCCGTTTCTTCGGTTGGCAAAACCTGGATTCTCGGGCTAAGTCCTTCCACTGACAGCAATTGGCTCAATCGACAGCACTCCCTGGTCGAAGAAATGCGCCTTCTTTTAGGCGAAGGCGCACAGCCGGGATTAGGGTCGCTTTTCGATCCCATCGACCTGCTCAATAAATCCCGTATTGAAGGTGCAGCCCTCGAGGCGGTAGAGCTTCGCGATTTGCTGAATCTGGCGGACGATATCTCCGGCTGGGTCGCATTGTTGCGGCTTCCTCCCGAACGCGTACAGGATAGAATTCCAGAGCTCAAAGCATTGTCTGCGCCGCTACTCATCAGCGATCTGCACCCTTTGGTCGATTCATTGCGCACGAAAATTCTGCCTGACGGCACGCTCACCGACGATGCTTCACCTGAGCTGCGGCGCATACGGCGCGAAATGGAGCGGCAGCAGCGCGCCATCGAGGAAAGCCTGCGGTCGGCGCTACGCCGGCTCTCAGAAGGCGGCAGCACGCAGGACGACCTGATCACCATACGCGGCGAACGCTTTGTGATTCCGGTCAAGAGCGAGGTAAAACGGCGCGTTCAGGGTGTGATTCACGGAGCCAGCTCCAGCGGCCAGACGGTCTATCTGGAACCGCTTGAAACCATCGAGCTGAACAACGATCTGGTGCGGCTGCTCGAAGACGAGCAGGCTGAAATTCATCGCATCTTTCTCGCCATGACGCGGCAGCTTTCCGGCTACGCGCCTGTGATCGGCGAAGGCGCAGCGGTGTTGGCGGAAGTTGAAACACTGCTGGTCCGCGCGCGTTTCGCCCAGGATTATGAGTGCGTCCGGCCGCAGTTTGGAGAAGAAAATTCAGCCGTTTTCGAGCTGAAGCAGGCGCGGCACCCGCTGCTTGAAAAACGTCTTCGCTCAGGCACCGGGAAGATCGTGCCATTGAGCTTCAGTCTTTCCACCGAAGAGCGCCAGTTGATCATCAGTGGTCCGAATACCGGAGGCAAGACCGTCTCACTTAAAACAGCAGGATTGCTTGCGATCATGGCGCAGGCAGGTATTCCTGTACCTGCGGAAGATGCAGTTTTCCCCGTATTTGAAAATATTCTGGCCGACATTGGCGATTCGCAGTCCATCGAGCAGAATTTATCCACCTTCTCGGCGCACATCGTCAATCTGAATCGGATCGCACAAATGGCCGGTTCTGCATCACTCGTGCTGCTCGACGAACTCGGGTCGGCCACCGATCCGGAAGAAGGAGCGGCGCTCGCCGTGGCCGTTGCGGGGCACTTTCTGCAAACAAGAGCGTGGTCGATTATTTCGACCCACCTCACCTCGCTCAAGGTCTATGCCGCCAATCATGCCGGAGTGAGAAACGCCGCGGTTGGCTTCGATGAACACACCCTCACTCCGACCTTTGAGTTGCGGCTCGGCGTCCCAGGAGCCTCTGCGGGCATTAATATCGCACAACGTCTGGGCCTGAATCCGGAGATTGTCGCGGCCGCACGCTCTCAGCTCAATACGCAAACTCAGGACATTGCCAGCTTTCTCGATCAGCTCCACGGACAACTGGAGCAGCTCGGCACAGAACGTGCACGGGTGCGAGATCTGGAACAGGAATTGGCGCGCGAACGCAATCGGCTTGCTTCCGAAGGCATGAAAGAGTGGCGCGCCAAGGTACGCGATCTCGAACAAAAGCTCCAGTCGCTGCTAAAAGATTTTGAATACCAGGCGCGTGAAACTGTCCGAGCCATCGACGACCGCGCAGCGCAGCAGAAGCTCTCGAAACACGCCGAGCAGCGCATTGCGCGCCTGCGGCGCGAGTTTCAGGAGAGCTTCAACTCTGCCGTCGTCGCAGATAAAACCGGTGCGGATAAGGATGACAAACACGCACATCCTCATCTGGTTCGGAATATCTCGGCAGGGGACACAGTCAAGCTGCGAACACTGGGGCGCACGGGCATTGTGCAGCGTGAGATTGATGCGAATACTTACGAAATCGCCGTCGGCCCGATGAAGATGCGCGTCGCCCGCGATGAGATCGCCGAGGTTGTTCCGTCACGCGGTAATCCAATCGAAGCGGCGCGCAAACGCGGCGTTTCCGTGTCGGTAGCCCACCCTGATCCCGAGATGCGCTCGGAGATCAATCTGATTGGAAGGACGGTGGATGAGGCCACGGATGAGGTGGAAAAATTTCTCGACAAAGCTTACCTCGCAGGGTTGCCACGCATCCGCATCGTGCATGGCATGGGAATGGGTATTCTCAGGCGCGCTTTGCGGTCCATGCTGGAGGGCCATCCTCACGTGGCCTCGATCAGCGAGCCTGGGCAGGCCGAAGGCGGCGCAGGCGCGACAGTGGTTGAACTGAGAGACTAAAAATTCTTCTGGCGCGATGGTATGGACGGCCTGTCCTGCCGGTGCTACGATACCATTCGCAACGCGGGGGCATATCCATGATTCAGGTCATTACTGTCGAACGCGAATATGGAAGCCAGGGCGCAGAATTCGCTCACCACCTTGCGCACTATTTGCAATGGAGGCTTATCGATCAATGTCTGATCGATGAAATTGCCGTGAAGGCCGGCGTCACCAAAAAGCTTGCCGAGAGCTGCGATGAGCGCCTCGATCCCTGGTACTACCGCTTTGGCAAGGCCTTCTGGCATGGTTCCATTGAGCGGCTGCCTGCTACCGCCGACCCAGATATCTTTGATGCGGAACGCATGGTTGACTTTGTGCGCGATTACCTGCAGCAGCAGGTCAGGACCGGCCATTGCGTGATCGTCGGCCGCGGCGCTACCAGTGCGCTGCTGACAACGCCCGGGGTATTTCACATCTTTGTGCATGCTTCCATGAGGCGCAAACTTGAATGGTTTGCGAAAAACTTTCCTGAGCACTCGAAGGACGCGGAGCAGGAAATTCAGGCGACCGACAAACGGCGCGCTGCTTATGTTCGTCGCTTCTACAATCGCGACTGGACCGATTACCGGCTCTATCACCTCATGTTGAATTCATGCATGGGATTTGATGCGATGGTCAAAGCCTCAGTCGAAGCCGCGGGTCTGACTGCAGTTGTGCCGCTTCGTGCCGAATTGTGACGCCATTCGAACATTACACTTCACACTTCTGGTTGCCTGGATGAGAGCATTTATTTCGTCGAAAGGCTACTCTTCCGTGTGCCATCGATTCAATAAGATATGAATGAAACTCTAGTGATTACAGTGCCTTGGCGCACACCAGGAAGCTCCCTGCCTGATATACAACCAATCCCTCCACAACATCTTCCGAAAGATAGTGTCACAACAGTCTGTGGGTGAGAGGCCCATAGAACAGAACAAGCCGACCGCTCCTCGAAACCTGCGGATGGCAGCCAGGAAAACGAAGGAAGTTGGCAAGGTACATAAATGAAAGCTAGACGTGTTTTGCAGGTTTTTGTTCTCACAGCTTTGCTGTTGAGTCTCCCCATTGCATCGTTCGGACAAGTCAGCATAGGAATCGCAGTCAACCTCGCACCGCCTGTACTGCCTGTATATGCTCAGCCCATATGCCCCGCGCCGAACCTCATCTGGACTCCCGGATATTGGGCCTGGAACGGCAGTGACTTCTTCTGGGTACCAGGAACCTGGGTGGCCGCGCCAGCCGTCGGATTGTTGTGGACCCCGGGATGGTGGGGCTGGGGTACCGGTGGATACCTGTGGCATGCAGGGTACTGGGGACCGCACATTGGTTTCTATGGCGGCGTGAACTACGGCTTCGGTTACTACGGCACCGGCTACGCAGGCGGCGCATGGCGCGGTAATACCTTCTTCTACAACACCGCTGTGAGCCGCGTGAACACTACAGTCATCAGGAATGTGTATGTCAACAGAACCGTCATCAACAATGTAACTGTAAATCGCGTGAGCTTTAACGGCGGACGCGGTGGTATTGTCGCGCGTCCCACACCGCAAGAGCAGACAGCACTGAACGAGCGCCGCATGGGGCCTGTAGGTGCCCAGATGACGCACGAACAGGTTGCCAGGCAGGATCGCGGGAATTTCTTCAAGAGCAATAATGGCGCGCCGGCTCATGCAGCTCTAGCCAGGCCGGCGGCTTCAATCAATGACTTTCGCAGCAATGCCAGCGCCGCGCGACCAGTTGCTGAAAATACGAACCATCCTGTGAACAATGCAGCCAGGCCTGAAGCTGGGCAACCGGGGACTATGAACCGTCCTTCGCCTGCTCAACGAGCTACGCCTACGGCGCGTCCTACTCCCGAAACCCGTCCTACTCCCGAAACCAGGGCTACTGCGACGGCGCGACCTACGCCGGAAACTCGTCCTACTCCTGCACAACCACAACAGCAACGGCCCGTAGCACCGCAACAGAGACCCGCAGTGCAGCCTAGACCGGAGCCCCAGCAACAGGCGCATTACTCTGCGCAGCCCCGGCCTGAGCCACAGCACACTCAACCGCAGGCGCATCCCGCTCCGGAATCGAGACCGGAATCTCAACCTCACGCCAGCGAGCCGCATGGCGAAGAGCACCCGCATCGCTAGACAGCTCTGCAAACAACAAGACCCCGGAATTTATCCGGGGTCTTGTTGTTTGTGCGAAGCGCGAGTGCCTGAATGGTGAGCTCTCAGATTCTCATCGGCATGATGATGTAACGGTATTTGTATTCGTCCGCTCCGTCTTCGGGACGCATCTGACCCGCTGATTGGGCATCCTTAAACTCCAGACGCACTTCACCGGAATTGCCTGTGGCCTTGAGAAAATCGAGTAGATATGCCGAATTGAAGCCCACCACAATGGGATCGAAGCTGTAGGGCGTCTCTATGACATCTTCTGACTCGCCCGAGTCTGTCGATGACGACGAGATTTTCAGCTCGTTTTGCTCGACACGAATCTTAATGGCGCCCGATCGCTCATCAGCAAACTGTGCGACACGCTGAATCGAAGAATTCAGGTCTTCGCTTCGGACGACGACAAATTTGTTGTTGTCGCGCGGCATAACTGCTTCGAAATTGGGGAATTGGCCGGTCAGTTTACGGCTCGTCAATGTCCGATGGCCGATCCGGAAGAACAGGGTTTGCTCATCGTCGGCAAACTCCAGGTATTCTTCATCGCTTGCCGAAAGCAGTGACTGCAGTTCTGCCAATGCTTTCCGAGGAATGAGTGTTTTCTTCTCCCCACTGATATTCGACAGGCTTTCACCGGACTTCTCTATGTGCGCGAGGCGGTGACCGTCGGTCGCCACCATCGTCAGGCTCTCCGCCTTGAGAACGAGTAATGCGCCATTCAGCGTGTAGCGCGATTCTTCATTCGAGATCGCAAAAATGGTCTTCGCTATGAGGTTCTTGAGCGACGACGTTGGAATTTTCGTCACACTACTTTCAGGAAACTCGGGCACCTGGGGAAAGTTAGCGCGCGCCATGCCGACCATTTTGGTATTCGAGCGGCCGGCACGAATCTGGACCCAGTGATTTTCCAGCAGCTTGATCGAGATGTCTCCATCGCCCAACAGCTTGATGTAGTCATAAAGCTTACGGGCGGGGATCGTGCAGGCACCGGGCTTTTTTACTTTCGCAGGGCAAGAGGTCTTCATGCTCTGGTCGAGATCGGTACCCGTGATGGTCAGTTTGTCGTCCGCGGCTTCGATCAAAAAGTTGGAGAGAATGGGAATCGTCGTCTTGCGTTCAACCACACTCTGCGTTGCCGTAAGCTCGCGCAGCAATTCCTGTCGGCTCACGCTGATTTCCATGGCTCCTTGCGCCGTTTGTTTTTCCTGCTCTACGCCCACGCCAGGCATATTTTGCCCCCTTTAGGGATTTGCCACACTTTACACTACTGCGCGCAAAAGAAAGAAGCGCGAAGCCCGCTGCGTTCATTCTAGTGAGAATTCCCTGATTTGTGCCTGCGGAAAAATAGGCTGGTAAGTGGGAATTTTTATTTGGGAAACACGGCCGGGCAAGAGTGCTAACGGGACCGCTGCCTCTACTACTTCTAAAGAGCTAGAAAGAGATATCTAGATAGCAGCAGTAGTAGATCGATGAGGAAAAGTGGAAAGTTTGCCCGAAATGCGTGGAGCCATGCATTTTCAGAGGTACACGTTTTAGAAAAGTGGTGCAGTTGAAAATGAGAACTTAGGAAGATGCGGTGGAAACCTTTCGGAGCGTCACCCGTTCTCCGCATTCTTCACAACCGTCTCGGAAAAACAGGTGTGGAAACCATTGCCTGCAAGTGGAAAGAGAGTCCTCAGGCTGTAATGACGTATATTTCCCGGCTCTAAGAATTCCACTATCTACGGTTTATCCGAAATTTCCACAGGGCACGGACGGAGAAAAAATTGCGCCCGTTCCGATCCGGGAGAACATCGATTAACGGAGCATGGAAGAGTTGCGCGAATGGGGGACGACAGCCCAGAACTCTTCATGCCGGTCATCGCGATAGATCACGCCGTTTACTTTGCCAGAGGCATCTTTCTGAAAGATCAGGCGCGTGGGACCACCGGAAGCATAGAAAAAAGTGGTTGCATTTTCGGGCAAAAGCTCGTTGCTTTGGCCCACGCGGCTTCTGGCGAAAAGCGAATCTCCCTGCCTGTAGATGGTGGTCTGGATAATGCCCTGGTCTTCGTACTGACCGACGTAAGCGTCATAGATCTCAGGATTGATCTTTGCCGGAACCGGGTGGACCGGCACGAGAATGCGCTCGGCCAATGGCTGAGGATTAGCGTTCTGGCTTAGAGTATGCGAAAGCAGCCAATGCGGCAGGTCTGGGTCGGCATACGCCTTGTCCCAGGCATTGTGGCGCACTCCAGCGTATTCCCAAAAGCGCACATTGCCGCCGTTTGCTTTCAATGCCTCATACAGGAGGGTTGCCTGCCTGGGAATCACAACCGGGTCTTCTGAGCCATGAAATATCCAGACCGGCGTGCGGCCGATTGCGCGGGCATATTGTTCCGGTAAATCGGTATCGTGCCATCGGTCGGGGGCGTAGGACCAGAAGACGCCTCCACAGACGGGTACAACAGCTGCGAACTTGTGCGGCCAGTTCTTTGCGATCTCCCACGTCCCGTAACCACCCAGTGAAAGACCTGTGAGGTAGAGACGCTGTGGGTCGCCGTGAAACTCTTTCACGCTGGCATCCAGGGCTGCAATCGCCATTTGCATCATGTCAGGGTCTGTCCAGTGATGATGATGGAAGGGGACCTGTGGCATTACAACGACAAAAGGCCACCGCTCCGGGTGGGAACGAATCGCCGCTGGCAGCCCAATCTGTGTCTGATCCATTCCATCGATTCCCCGCTCCCCGGAACCATGCAGGAAGAGGATGACCGGCCAGCGTTGATGCTCACTCCAGCCTTCCGGAACGTATACCTCGTACTTGTGTTGCGTGCCGTTGACGGTAATGGTGCGATTCAAAAAACCGGTATCTTGATGGCGTGCAAAGGCAGGCAGAGAAAGCAGAGAGACGAAGCAAAAAAGAAAAATGCGGCGGAGACCCATTACCGGAGAGGATAGCAAGCTGTTGCCCAAAAAACGCAGCAATTTCTTCCTGATTCAATTGCTTTTCTCTTCGAGGGCATATTTCCGGCTCATTTTTTGATCTGAAAAATACTTTTTGAGATGAAGGTGAAGCGATGCCGGTATTCTAGGCCTCTTTATTTTTTGCCGGTGATGAGCCTCAGAAGAAATGTCAGGATCACCGCGCCGAGGACCGCGATCACGATCGTGTAGATCATTCCACCCTGACCGGTAAAACCGAGAGCGCGCATAATGAAGCCGCCGATGATCGCTCCGACAATGCCGATGACGATATCCATGAGAGCGCCGTAACCGCTGCCCTTCATCAGCTTGCCTGTGATCCAGCCCGCAATCAGCCCGACGATGATCCACCAGAGAATGAACATACGAAAAACTCCCTTCCTGTGAGTTTGCAGGCGCACTTGCAGCAACACGAACCTGCGTCTGTGTCATGCGCGCGTACGTTAACCCAAGAGAAAGAGAGTTTTCAAGGAGTAATAAATTGTTGTTTTTCCAGGATCTAACTGTTGAGCGTTTCCTGAAGTTTATTGATCATCCTGTTCAGGTCTTTATCCGCCCGCCGCTGCTCATCTATTTTGGCAATAGAGTGCATCACCGTTGTGTGGTGTTTGCCGCCGAACTGACGCCCGATTTCCGGCAGCGATGCCTCGGTCATACTCTTTGCCAAATACATGGCAATTTGCCGCGGAACGACAACGGCACGCGAATTATTCTTCTGCTTAAGCTCCGCAATGCGCATGCCGAACTGCTCAGCTACAGCCCGCTGAATAGCCTCGATCGTAATCTTGCGAACCTGCGTGTCGATGAACTGCTTCAGGCACTGCTGCGCGGCCGGCAGGGTAATTTCAACGCCGCTCATGCTGCACCAGGCAAAGAGTCTCGTCAGCGCGCCTTCCAGCTCGCGGACGTTGGTTCTAACGTTTGACGCGACGAAGAGCGCTACATCGACGGGCAGGGTCATGTGGTCGTTTTCTGCCTTTTTCTGCAGAATCGCGACCTTCGTTTCCAGATCGGGCGGTTGAATATCGGCAATCAGTCCCCATTCGAAACGGGAGCGAAGACGGTCTTCGATCTCTGCCAGCTCCTTAGGCGGACGATCGGAAGCAATGACAATCTGTTTCATGTTCTCGTGCAGAGCGTTGAAAGTATGGAAGAATTCCTCCTGCGTGCGCTCCTTCTGTGCGAGAAACTGAATGTCGTCAATCAGCAGCAGATCGACCGTGCGGAACTTGTCGCGAAAACTGGTCATTTTGTCGTAGCGAAGCGAGTTGATCATTTCATTGGTGAACTTCTCGCTCGATACATAGCAAATCGAGGTGCCTGGTTCGCGGCGCTTCACTTCGTGGCCGATCGCGTGCATCAGGTGGGTCTTGCCCATACCGACGCCGCCATACAGGAACAAGGGATTGTAGGCCTTCGAAGGCCGTTCCGCGACAGCTTCAGCAGCAGCGCGGGCGAACTGGTTGCCTGAGCCGATGACGAAGGCGTCGAAGGTGTAGCGGGGATTGAGCTGCGCCGCCGAGGACCAGTCGAAACGGCCCTGCTGAGGTGCACCAGCTCCCATCCGCGAAGATCCTCGCCCGCCGTCGCGGAGGCCGTTCTGCGGAGCGGTAGGCGCATGCGTTGGCACCGGGGCAAAGCCGCCGTCGTCGCGCACGCGCACCAGCGTCGGGTCTTCTTCCGGGGTGATGAACGCTACCTCGTCGAACTCCAATTGCAGATTGTCGATGGCCTCCTGGATGAGGTCCCCGTAGCGGTCGCCCACATGCTGAAACTGCGGCGTAGGAATTCGCACGAAGAGCTTCTTGCCGCTGATGTGGCTGAAACGTGTGGGCTTCAACCAGGTCTCAAACGATTGCCGGTTGATCTTCTTTTCAAGTGCCCCGAGAATCCTCACCCATGGATTGAGTGTGGCGGGAACTGTAGGAACAAAAGACATCGTATTTCCTTCGCGCAACGCCGACTGCCGTACGATCAAAAAAAGCTCCCCGAAGACCAGGGCGAAAAAACAGCATCCCTTTCCGGGTCTTACAAGCCCGGAACTAGGGTTGCTCTGGTGTGCCAAGGAGCTCAGATGAGGGCAATTTCGCTCTCATGGTGCGATCTGTTGAAAGCAGCAAGACGTGCAGAAAAATCTCTAGTGAACGGAGCCGATACTAGCACATTTGAAGTGCGTTGAAACCTTACTTTCGATGCAAATTGTGTATCTCATTCTGAGTTGCACCAGCCGTTGTGAAAAACTGGGTCATGACCGCGTATTTTGCGGTTACGGCCGTAATGAGATATACTCAGAAATTGCTGCAATGGGTCTTTTGGACTCTGATTGACGGCACCCCAATTTTACTGAACAAATTTTTGAGGAGCGCACTTCCATGCCGAAGCGCACATTTCAACCGAATCGCCGCAGCCGCTCGAAGACCCATGGTTTCCGCAGCCGCATGAAGACCAAGAGCGGAGCTGCCGTTCTTTCGCGCCGCCGCGCCAAGGGCCGCAAGCGCGTGTCTGTGAGCGCAAGCTACCGCGACTAGTTGTTGCATTTTCTTTCACCTATACGCATCTGCAAGCCGGAAACCAAACGAAAAAGCCATGCAGGAAACAGCTTCTGACCGGACGCCGCGCACATTGCGTGGCGCGCGTCTCAGCAAGCACTCAGATTATCAGCGCGTATATCAGCAGAGCCGCAAGCAGTTCTCGGCCTCGATGACATATTTTTTCTGTTTACGCGCCGATAACACGCATGACGTCAGCGGGCCACGTATCGGCCTGACTGCAGGCCGTGTACTTGGCAAAGCCGTCGAACGCAATCGCATCAAGCGCCGCATGCGCGAGGTTGTGCGAAGAAACCTGGGCCATTTGCAGTCCGATGTCGATGTGGTTCTGCATCCCCGTAAGAGCGTTCTGCAAATGGACCTGACCCGTCTTGAAGGCGAAGTCGGCCGTATTTTCGCCGTCATCGAAGCAGCTCTCAAAGCAAAGCCGGAGAAGAGCGCATGAACCAGCAGGACCGTTTCCGCGTATCGCTTATGGGGGCCATCCATTCTGTCTACAAACTCGTGCTCTCGCCTGTTTTGCATGCGGGTGCAGGAATGACCGGGGGAGCATGCCGCTTTCAGCCCACCTGCTCCGAATACGCCGCAATCGCGCTGCATGAGCATGGATGGTTGCGTGGCGGATGGATGACCCTCAAGCGCGTCTTGCGTTGTCATCCAGGAAGTAAGGGTGGCTTTGATCCGGTGCGGCCGAAACGCCCATTCATGCAGAGTTCTTGTGCGCCAGTTACCATGAAAGAAGCGCATATTTCACACGATTCGAGATCATAGGAAGTTCTCTTGGCAGAAATAAAAAATCCCAACCAGCAAGGCGGTGGACAGGACTCGAAGACCATTCTCGCGTTTACTGCCATCTTTCTCGTGATGTTTCTCGGGCTGCAATTCCTGAAGCCGAAGAAGCCCGCGAGTCCCTCACCTGAGACGCAGCAGCCTGCAGCAGCCATCCAGCAGTCCCAGACGCAGCCTGCGACGGCTCCCGTACCGTCCGACGCGGATACAAGCACAGCGCAAGCGGTGAGTGAGTCGACCACGATTATCGAGAACGAGCTCTATCGCATTACCTTCTCGAACCGCGGTGCGCAGGTTACTTCATGGATCCTGAAAAAATACAAGGACGATGACGGCAACCCGCTGGATCTCGTGAATCATGAGGCTGCGGCAAAATTCGGCTATCCGTTATCCCTCTTTACCTACGATGAAGGACTCCGCAATCGTCTGCAGCAGGCGATGTTTGTGCCTTCCACTACCGGGAATATCACAGCACCCGGCACTCTCAGTTTCGACTATTCCGCAGGTGGACTGAACGTCCACAAAGCCTTCAAATTCGACTCCACCTACGTCATTCAGGCCGAGATCTCAGTCACGCAGAATGGCGCGCCGGTAGTCGCAAAGCTTGCGTGGCCATCAGGCTTTGGCGACCAGCAGACGCTTCCGCACTTTGCGAGTGCCACGCTGCATACGGCACGAGACGGCAAGGCTGAACAGATTGCAGCGAAGAAAGTTGTTGGCGGGGAAACGCTGCAGGGTCCTTTCGACTGGGCGGGCGTCAGCGACATGTATTTCGCGGCGATTTTTCTGCCGGTCTCACCAGCGAATCTCGATTTGGTGAGCTTGAATAATTCTATTCCAATTCCCCAGAACCGGAGAAGGCCCGATCCAAACCATACCGACCAGGCCCCCGTTCTTGGTGCGGCGATGGGTACGGGCCAACCCTTCAGCGTGCGGATTTTTGCCGGACCGAAATCGCTCGATGTTCTCGGATCTATCCCTGTGAACGGCGGAGTGAGCCTGGAGAAGGTAGTCAATTTTGGATGGTGGGGCATTATTTCGAAACCGCTCTTCCTTATCCTGCGCTATCTGCATGAACATGTCACCGGAAACTGGGGCTGGGCGATCCTCATTCTTACGCTCATTCTGAATGTGGCTATGCTGCCGACACGCTTCCAGATGATGAAGTCGTCTCTCAAAATGCAGCGCATTCAACCGCAGATGGATGCGGTCAAAGCCAAATACGCGAAATTCAAGGCTACGGACCCGCGCCGCCAGGAGATGAACAAGGAAATCTTCGAGTTGCAAAAACGCGAAGGCGTGAACATGTTCGGCGGTTGTATTCCCATGCTCATCCAGTGGCCGCTGCTCTTCGGTTTTTATCGCATGCTCTCGAATGTAATTGAGCTGCGGCAGGCGCACTGGCTGTGGCTACCCGATCTTTCCGCTCCCGATCCGCTGCACATTCTACCGGTCTTTTTCATCGTCTCGATGTTTCTGGTGCAGTGGCTTACCCCCTCGCCGGGCGTCGATCCAGCGCAGCAGCGCATGATGGCTTTCACTATGCCGGCTGTCTTCGGTTTTATGACGTGGAACATCGGTTCCGGTCTGGCGCTTTATTGGGCGGGCAGCAACATTCTGGGCATCGTGCAGCAGGTGTTAATGAACCGCACCAAGATGGGTAGAGAAGTGCGCGAGATTGCAGCGCGAAGAGCAGCCAAGCGCGCTGGCAAGCCCGTCGTTGCCCGTAGATAGAGCCGGATAGGACTTTACTCAAGCCAATCGTAGTTATTAAGGCGTCCGATATCTTCGGACGCCTTTTCTTTTGAGTTCGAGCCAATGCGTATAAAGGCTCCGAAAGGTGCGCAGCGCGGTTGCTATGGCCGGCCGGATCCCTCGTTGGCCTGGCAGCCAGTCCAATGAGATACTATGTCGATGCCAATTGACGACTACTCTGCAGCTGCCCAGAAGATTGCCGCATTCCTGAAGAGCCTGACAACCCTTGGTGGCCTCCGGTTGAAATACCGCATTACCGCAGGTGAGGGCGCTGCAGATCCGGACGGATTGGAAGCGCGGGAGATCTACGTTGAGTTAGCCGGCCCCGACGCATCGTTATTGACGCAGCGTGGTGGAGAGTTGCTGCGCTCGCTTGAACATGTTGCTGCAAAAATTATCCGCCTAGATGTTGAGGAGCACGACAAGGTCTCATTCGACGCCCATAACTTCAAGGCGTTGCGTGCCCGCGAGTTGAAGCTAGCGGCGGAAACTGCCGCAGAAAAGATTCGACGTTCCGGTCAGCCGTATAGCTTCGCTCCTATGAGTTCGCGCGAACGGCGTATGCTGCATCTCGCATTTCGTACCTATGAGGACTTGGAAACATCATCGAGCGGCGAGGGATTGCGGCGTTTCGTGGTGGCTTATCCTAAAGGTCATGAGCAGGCGAAATTGCGTCCACGCAGGTAGCTGTGCAGCCCGATTCACAATCCGCGTCCGAACGCGAACCTTCTGCTAACGAAACCATCGTTGCCATTTCAACGCCTCCGGGCCGTGGAGGCATCGGGATCGTGCGTCTTTCCGGGCCTCGGTCCATGGAGATTGCAGCACCGCTCTTCAAGCTGCGCGGCAACCTTGAGCATGCGCGCGCCAGGTTCGCTGAAATCCTCGATCCTGAAACGCAGGCAAAACTAGATGAGGCGGTCGTTACTTATTTTGCTGGCCCGAATTCCTACACAGGCGAGGACATCGTGGAAATCGCAGCGCATGGTTCGCCTGTTGTTCTTGATCTGCTGGTGCGGCAATCGCTCGCTCGCGGAGCAACGCTTGCGCAGCCGGGCGAATTCACGGAGCGCGCATTTCTTTCTGGACGCATGGATCTTACGCAAGCGGAGGCTGTCCGCGATCTGATCGAATCGCAAACGCTCTATCAAGCCCGTGTCGCAGCGCAACAGCTGGGCGGAGCACTATCGCGCCGCGTCAAGCCCATCAAGCAAAGCCTCGTCGAGCTGATCGCGGTTCTTGAAGCTGGTATTGATTTTGCCGAGGACGACGTTGACGTGACGCCAAATGCGGAGATCATGGCTCGGATCGATGCCATAGCCGCGCCGCTGGCAGAACTCGGTGCTTCTTTCGAACAAGGACGAATCGTACATTCCGGATTGGCGCTGGCGATCGTTGGACGCCCCAATGTCGGTAAGTCATCCCTGTTCAACCGTCTCGTCGAACGTGAGCGGGCTATCGTAACGGCCATGCCAGGGACGACGCGAGATTTAGTAACCGAGAGAGTTGCAATTGGCGGAATCCCCATTGAGCTTGTCGATACGGCGGGTTTGCGGGAAGCGGCCGACGAAGCAGAATCGATAGGAATACAAAAATCACGAGAAGCTCTGGCAGATGCTGACCTGGTGCTGGTAGTTCTCGATGGATCTGCCGCAATGCATCGTGACGAAGCGGATTTGATTGCATCGCTCGCAGGGCGTCGCGCAATCGTCGTTTATAACAAGACCGATCTCGTTGCCCTGCTACCGAAGCCACTGGCGCCGGCGGAGGTTGATGGAATGCTTACCATCCAAACCTCAGCTCTGACGGGCAAGGGGGTGGACGATTTGCGTTCTGCGATTCTAGAGCTGGTGCGAAGCTCAAACTCCGGCAGCGAAGACGGTATGCTGACCAGCATGCGTCACCATCAGGCGGTGGCAGCGGCACTGCAAGGCTTAACCGCCGCAAACGAAGCCATAGCTGTAAAAACTCCCCACGAGATGCTGCTACTCGACCTCTACACTACGCTCCGCCAACTGGACTCGCTTACTGGCGAAACTACCCCTGACGACGTTCTGAACCTTATTTTTTCCACCTTCTGCATCGGGAAATAAACTGAGGTCCACAGGCATCCATGGAAATATAGAAATTAAATCAAATCCTTATATATCTGGCATTTATCGTCCTAGAATGTCTACCAGCGACGGAATATCACGTGGATCGGTGACGCGGTGCGCCAGTGGGCGCGATCAAGGCCTGCTGCTCCGAACTGTTGATTCTCTCCCACAGCTACCCTCGTGGACGGGAAAAGAGGATCGTCATTCCCCCAGAGTTTCTCTTCTTTCAGGTAGCGCACCCATTCTTCGACTATCTGCCAGATTTCATCCCCCCACCGGGAAGAAATATGTCATAAATGTCTTGCTGAATTTCGTCTTCACGTCCCGAGCGTCTTGATGGACGCAGCCAGCGACCAGGTCAACGTGCTTTAGCTTCATCGAGGCGATCGCACTGTCTCTCGCGCCTGTCAGCAGCGCGTGAATGCGATTACGGCGCTCAATCTCTGTCGCGGACGGCATGCTGTTGATGACATGCCTAATCTGCTCGAAGGTCGGAGCCTTCTTTTCCCGCTGGGCGGTCGCGATGCGGGTGTCCTTGTCGGAGAGATTGAAGTAGTCGGCGTCGGAATAGCGAAGGCAGGACTTGTATCCCGGCTGCCCGGCCAGCCAATGGAAAAACCGTTTGAGTTGCGTGAGGGTGGCATATAGCGTCGCCTTGCTCAGCCTCTCACCAGACTGTCCGCCTTTTGCTCGGCAAGGTGCTTCTTAAAAGCAATCGTTTGCTCAGTGTGGAATGCCTTGAAGTCCCGATACTTTGTATAAGTCTCGAACCGATTGAGGGCTTTCGCAGCCGCATCCACGGTCGGCTCACTGTGGCGCTTAGCTTCCTTTAGATATGCGAAATACTCGCGCTTGATTCGTTCATTTTCAGGGCTGTGTTTCCTCATAGTTTCAATGTGTTCGAAGTAACTCAAGAGATAGATCATCGGTTTCGCAGAGTTTCTGGAGAACTCGGAGATGGAAAACTCGATGCGTTGGCAATTGCCAGACGAATGAGATTCCGGCTACATATTACCCATCTGTCAGCGCCTCGGAAATTCCAGAGGCGCCAAGTGATTTGGATACGTATTGCTTTCTCTAATCTGTTCTGCTGTCCGAAGATCTGCGTCATAACCGTCGAGATTTTGTGCTTGGCCAGAGTTTTCATGATGTTGGCCCGAATGGCGAAATACGATAGCTGCTTGGGCGCTCGCAGGAAGAAGGAATACTATTCGCCAAATACTGCCCAGGCACAATATGGCTGATGCGGAAACCGGTGTAATCTCAGATTATTGAGTCCAATTACTTCCGCAACCGCTTCCGTCTCTCCAGGAAAATGACGACAATTGATTTCGTCGAAGACGAGCAGGGAGCCTTTGGTCAATCGCGGCTGCAATTTCAGCAAGACATCTCTTGTCGGCCTATAGACATCCATGTCGAGAATTGCCATCGCGATGATCGCATGAGGGTTAGCCTGAAGCCAATTGGGCAGGGTTTCCGACGCATCGCCTCGAATTAATTCAAATTTCTTCATGTGCGGAATCGGAGAAAAGCTTTCTTGAAGATGGAGGATCTCTTCCAGAACTTCGTAATAGTGATCGGTCGTCGAGTAATCGCCTTTCGCGGTGAAACCACCATCTTTCTCGTCGATTTGGACAAACCCTTCAAATGTATCAAACCCGTAAATCACTCGTGAGTGATTGAATGGCTCGAACATGCCACGGAGGTTGATCAGCGTTGAAAGGCTTGCTCCCCATTGAACACCGAACTCACAGATCACACCGGGCACGTCAATGATCTTCTGATACAGTTCATAGTAGTAAATCAGCCGTGACAGGGACTGCCTTCGGAGAAAAGCTGTTTGATGTAAATTCCATTGGGGGCCGAGGCGCGGCAGAATCTCCGTCTGAATTTCAAATAATCTCTGCACATTCGATTGTTCAATATTGCTTCGCATAGTGAACTCGCCCGAAAGTTTAACAAGTGAGTCGACGGTCGCTTTCTCATTCATCAGTTTGTCCTCCAGTCATCTAATTAAAAATCAAGATCAAGAGTAGCGGCACCAGACGCATATGTGGCGATGCAGATCTGTGAGGCATGCTCATTTGTTCAGACCACGCTCCCTTTTCCGGAAGAAGGAATCAGCCGACTATATGCGGATTACCGTAACGACTCCTATACCGCGGAGCGGCTAAAGTATGAGCCGAGCTATTCAGGTATTGCACCTTATATCGGAAAAAGCCGAACCAGATCGAAGGAGTGACTCGAATTTACTATGAAGATGAGCTTGGCATGTACTCACTCGTTCAGGTACCGCATGTGATCGAACATAGAGTCGCTCCCGGAGGCTACCTGTATCTCGAGGCTCCGCAAGATCTATCAGATGAAGGCCTTCATGAGTAAGCAGCGTGACCTGAGCATCAAGAGACAGGGAACGGTTGGCATGGCAGAAACTCTCGAGCAACCAGCGCCAGAAAAACCCGGTGCCTCCGGTAATAAAGATGCTCTGTCCCCGCAACTCCTGCCATAGCGCTTCAGTATTGTGCAAAATGTGATCGAGATCGTCAGCATCTATACGCTTTGTAGTCATTTTCTTCGTTTATTCGGATAGATAGCGAAAGACTTTCGATGAGATGGCTTCGTCGAGATCGGGAGTCATCCGGTGCAGCGGATTTGACTCCATGCTTCCGCTCGCAGTTACACGGCTGCTGATCTTGGGGAAATAGGTCTGCTTCGGATCGATTTGCACAAGAAATGCTGTCGGCCCCTGAGCACTGAATCGCTTAAGGAACTCTGAATCGTTTTCATAGCTGGAACCGATACGCATCATCGGGATGTCGTAAGCAGCAAAGAGATGTTCCCATTTCGGAATACCGAGTCCTGTCGCTGTATCACATCCGACATAACGGCCATTAAAGTAGTTGCTTTGTGTCATGCGTATGGAGGCATAACCATTGTCATCGAAGATGAAGATCTTGAGATTGAGACTATTGGCAGCCACGGTTCCAAGTTCCTGCAGATTTTGGATGAAACCGCCATCGCCCTCGACAAGAATAGTTCGACGGCCATTCGCGGCTAATGCAGCCCCGATCGATCCGCTTAAGCCATACCCCATGGATGCCAGGCCTTTATCGTTAAATATTCGTTGGCCGCGCTTTGGCAAGAACGCTTGCATCATTACTGTATTGGCGCCCCCGCTACTACATGGAATCACGACATCCTCTGGTTGACAGAGTGCAGATAGCTCCAAACAAAAGGCGTAAGGAGAAATAAACCCTTCTCCGGTACGGTTCGTTGGATCATCGAGCGGAATTAATTGGGTAACCTCGCGGCAAAACTCTACCCACTCAGAATAATCACCATATTCTTCGCTGGCCACAATTTTGTCTAGAACGTTATTTGCGTCTCCGCAGATTGACATGGACAACCTTGGATGGCCCTTCTCCAACTCTGAGCGGTCACAGTCTACCTGGATGACATCGCCCTTCGGGACAAATTGCTGCCAATTGAATCCCGTTTGCTGTAGGCCAAGCCGGCTACCTAGCGCAATCAACAAGTCCGTCTGTTGTAGTAGGATGTTTGCGCTTCGCTGCCCCCACGTATTTGGCCTTCCAAAGAACATGGGATGGTCCGCCGGAATCCGGTCGATGCCGTTCCATGTTGTCATCAATGGAATGCTAAGATCGGTTAGGCGGTCGAGTAGCCCATCTACCGTTTTGCGATCTGTTCCGCCGCCCAACAAGAGTATCGGCCGTTTTGCCCGCCTCAGCTTCGTAATAAGATCCGCCAACACCGATTCGCAGATCGGCTCAAATACCTGATTTGGCGTGAACCGCTGCACTGCATTTAACTTCTCTGGGTCGGTGACGGCACCTTGAATATCAAGTGGTATCTCCAGAAATACCGGCCCTTTTCGGCCATAGCTGCCAGATTCAGTCAACTCGGAAAATGCAGCTCGATCCAAGACTGTATCAATTAGCGCAGAGGTCACAGTTATAGGCCGCGCAATGCTGACGCCGTCGATCTCCTGGATCCCACGCTGCCTAACCTGTCCTCGAGCGAGGTCAGTCACCTTTACCTGGCCTCCGAGGACTAGCAATTGGCGGCTTTCGAGGTACGCTCCCGCCATAGCTGTGATCGCGTTTGTCATCCCAGGGCCGGCTGTTACTAGAGCGAAGGCCCGTCCTTGGTCAGAAACTTCATTGAAATACTCGGCTGCAATTCCTGCTGCCACTTCATGTACCACAGGGATGCACTTCATCCGGCGGCTGCAACTCTCAAGCAGGTGCATAATATTGCCGCCAGCTACGAAAAAACAGTGAGTATACCCAAGCTCACTGAGCCAAACTGCAATTTGATCGCTATATTTCACGTGGATTATGTCCTGCGCATTTATGCATTCTTGGAAGACAAGAGGGTCGTTAGTTCCGAAAAATTTTCTATGGAGTTGTTTTCTGCGGCAAGGACCCCATATCCATACCGTGCATGAATAAATTGTAGGCCATTCGAGTTGGCTGCCTCTTTATCTTCATTTGTATCGCCAATCATTACCCATTCGCCGGGTTTGCGACCATGGCGCCCGAGTAAATCTGCCACCATTCCCACCTTTGTTTGTGGTGCTACATTTGACGTATCGCGCGTCAATATTTCTTCGAAGATATTGAAAAGCCCGAAGTGTGACAATATCTTTTCCGTAGGAATACGAGGCTTGTTAGTGACAATGAAGAGATCTTGTTTCCTGGAATGCATGGCCTTAAGCGTCTCAGCAACCCCGTCGAAGAGAACTGTTTTTCTCCAGCCATCAGCGTCGTATTCGGCACGATACTCTCGTTCGACGATGGATATATCGTTTTCGCTCAGGGATGGGTCGAGATGCTGTGCGATCACCCTGATCGGTGGTCCGATAAGGTGACGCAGTTCTGCTTTCGGCATCTCTCGCCCGATACTCAGAAACGCGGCGATAAGAGATGCTGCGATCCCAGGGGTAGAGTCAATCAGAGTGCCATCCAAATCGAAGATCAAATGTTTAACGGTGTGATCTGGATAGGTCATGCTGTCTGATGTCTTCGATTGCAACATTTATCTGTTCAGGACTGCCCAGCGACTCTCAAGCATGTCAATGCGTTTCGCATCTTCTTGTTGAATGCTGCCATAGTAGTCGCGCTTGTTGATGAGCCACAGCAATTCGAAATGCACCGCGTTGAGCAGCCCCTCGGAGATACGCGCCTCTTTTGCGGCTTGGGCATCGAAAATGACCTTGCGAGTTTCGAAGCGGGTCAGGTGAAGGTCTACCAATTGACGGAGTACAGCGATGGATTCGCTGGAGACTCCGCCTCCAACGACAAGATCTAAACCCTTTTGCTTGCAAACTGCAGCGGTCTTGAGTACGTATTCGGTTACTTCCTTACCATTGATGGCGCCGCGTCCAAGTCCTGCTGACAAGGAGAAGTCTACGCGCCCAAACACTATTCCAGAAAGCGTGGGTGCTTTTGCGGTATATGTCGCCAGATCGTCTAGAAAAGAAAATGCGTTGAGCGTCTCGAGATTGAAGAGGAAATCCGTTTCTTCCTGTTCTTCTCTGGAGTAGATTTTCTCAATTGCTTCAGCAAACTTGGATAGAGCATAAGGGCTTTCGATCATCGGCGCGATTATGTAATCCACGCCAATCTGCTTGCTCTCGATGAGGTCCCGCATAGCCTCACAGCCACCTATCTTGAGGCCTAGTTTGACATCTGCCTTGCGGCAAATTTCAACCAGCCGAAGTAGCTCGTCCACGCGCGTTCCTTCTGCCTCAAATTCAGCTTTGACAGCAAGGTAGCCATATTGCTCCTTGCCGATCTTTAGAAGTTCGAGCATCTTGCGTTCGGTTCTATTCACTTCGTTTCTCCTGGCAAATTGGGCGTGGCATGGTTGTGGGCTGCTGGTAGCAAAACCTATAGCTATTGAGCAACGACGGGCAACAACACTCGTTTGCCGCAAAAATTGGTGATTGTTGCTGTTATGAAGTCCAGCATATCGAATGTGAGGCCGGGATACACGCCAACCCAGAAAACATTATTCATCACGAAATCTGTATTAGGAAGATCGCCGATCACCCGGTATTCGCTTTTAGCATAAGCTGGTTGGCGAAGCAGGTTGCCTCCAAATAGAAGGCGCGTGGCGATTTTATTGTCGTCGAGCGCGCGAATTAATTCATTGCGACTGAATGGCGCTGATTCACGTACCCCAATGGGAAAACCGAACCAAGAAGGCTCGGAATTTGGCGTTGCTTCAGGAAGTATGAAGTGCTGTTCCAATGATGCAAGCGCGGCTTTGAGATAATTGAAATTCTCTTTGCGGCGTTCGATAAAGTGGGGTAGTTTGTCGAGCTGCGAAACGCCTAATGCAGCCTGCATATCGGTGGCCTTGAGGTTGTATCCGATATGTGAATATGTGTACTTGTGATCATATCCACAGGGCAGTGCACCAAGTTGCCAATCAAACCGCTTGCCGCAGGTGTTGTCTTTGCCAGGCTCACACCAACAGTCGCGACCCCAATCACGGAAGGAGTCAACAAGAACCTGCAAGGCAGGCTTGTCGGTAAGCACGGCACCTCCTTCACCCATTGTGATTTGGTGCGCCGGGTAGAAACTCACCGTTGCAAGATCACCAAAAGTACCGACTTTCTGCCCTTTGTAGGTAGAGCCAAGAGCGTCACAGCAATCCTCAATAAGCCATAGATCGTATTTCTTAGTGAAAGCCGTGATCGCATCAAGATCGAAAACATTGCCAAGAGTATGGGCAATCACTACTGCTCTTGTCTTATCGCTCCGGGCTGCTTCTAGCTGCGTCACATCGATCTCGTACGTGGGCAGAGTGATGTCCACGAAGACCGGTACAAGCCGATTCTGAATGATAGGATTTAAGGTAGTTGGAAAGCCTGCGGCTACGGTAATGACTTCATCGCCGGGCTTGAGCCGTCTATCACCGAGTTTAGGCGAGGTAAGAGCACTGACGGCAAGGAGATTCGCCGAAGATCCTGAATTTACCAGCGACGCCGAGCGGACTCCAACAAACCGAGCCAACTTACGCTCGAATTCTTTTGCATGCTCACCCGTGGTGAACCAGCAGTCAAGCGAAGAATCGATTACCGAACAGAGATCGGTGCTGTCAATGACCTTCCCCGATACGGGCACAGCTGAATTGCCAGGACGAAAATCATTCAGTGGAAAGGCCTCTTGAAAGTATTGCTCGGAAAGGTTGAGAATTTGCTGGCGGAGTTGGGCTGCTTTATTTTGCATTACTCAATAGAATACACAATTTTAGCGGTGGGTTGCTTTGCGCAAATGCTTGAATCTAGACGAGAATTTGCGAAAGAATTCTTGCTAGGAAGTCCGTTGCACTGCTAGCTTTAGTCTTTTGTAACCGTATCGCACCTTTTTTCGAGTGCGCGTTATTCTAGAGGTGTTTCTAAGGAGAACAAGTGAAAGCCGTTATTCTCGCGGGAGGTCTTGGCACTCGTATTAGCGAAGAGACCTCTGTGCGGCCAAAACCAATGGTCGAAATCGGGGCGCGACCCCTCCTCTGGCACATCTTAAAAACGTACTCCGCGCATGGGATTAATGACTTTATTATTTGTTGTGGATATAAGGGGTACGTCATCAAGGAGTACTTTGCAAATTACTTTTTGCATATGTCGGATGTAACCTTCGACATGCAAGACAACCACATGGAAGTCCATCAGAGCGTGGCTGAACCATGGCGTGTGACCTTGGTGGATACGGGTGATACTACAGGTACAGGGGGGCGACTGAAACTTGTAGCGCGCTACTTTGAAGGGCAGGACGCCTTTTGCATGACCTACGGAGATGGCCTGGGCAATGTGGACATTTCAGAGAGTATTGCCTTCCACAAATCTCATGGCAAGCTGGTAACGCTTACGGCAGTGCAGCCTACGGCACGTTTTGGAGCTTTGGGCATCAATGGGACGGAGATTTTTGAGTTTCAAGAAAAGCCTGACAGTGAAGGCGGATGGATCAATGGAGGATTCTTCGTGCTATCACCCAAGGTCATCGATGAGATTCATGACGAAACATGGATGTTTGAGAGGCAGCCCCTGGAAAACTTAGCTGCGAAGAATCAGGTCCAGGCATTTTTTCATCGCGGATTCTGGCAGGCGATGGATACGTTACGCGACAAACAGCGCTTAGAAGAACTCTGGCACAGAGGAGATGCACCTTGGAAGATATGGTAAATATGTGGCACGGTCGCCGTGTTTTCGTGACCGGACATACCGGCTTCAAGGGAAGTTGGCTTACACTCTGGCTCACGAAGATGGGCGCGCGCGTTTGTGGGTATGCGCTTGACCCGTGGACCGACCCAAATATGTTTACCGTCGCGAATGTATCGGCGGCTATCGCAGAGGATGTTCGTGGCAACACTCTGGATCGAGAGAAGCTGGAAGCGACTATGACTGGGTTTGCTCCGGAAGTGGTATTCCACTTAGCGGCTCAGCCGTTAGTGCGTCGCTCATATGCCGATCCAGTGGGAACATATGCAACCAATGTTATGGGCACTGTGCATGTCTTGGAAGCGATTCGTAAGACTCCCAGCGTGCGTGCAGTTGTCTCAATAACGACAGACAAGTGCTATGAGAACAAGGAATGGGTGTGGCCATATCGCGAGACTGATTCATTAGGGGGATTTGACCCCTATTCTTCGAGCAAGGCATGCGCTGAGATCATCAGTGCGGCATATCGCAGCTCATTTTTTCCTGTTGAATCGCTCGCAGAACATCATGTCGCGGTAGGGACTGCACGTGCGGGGAACGTGATCGGAGGCGGAGACTGGTCGACCGATCGGTTGATTCCAGATTTGATTCGCGGATTTTTGAGCAGGCAACCAGTGCTTATTCGGCGGCCGAAGGCAGTTCGACCATGGCAGCATGTGCTTGAACCGCTGCGCGGCTATATCTTGCTTGCAGAACAATTATTTGCGCAAAAGCAGCAGTTCGCCTCTGCATTCAACTTTGGGCCGGGAGCGGACGACGTATGGTCGGTCGAGCGTATTGCAACGAAGATTGTCGACGCATGGGGAAATGGTACGAAATGGGTGCTAGATGATAACCCAAGTGTTCACGAAGACCGTTACCTGAATTTAGATGCTAGCAAGGCTCATATCGAACTTGGCTGGAAGCCTCTTTTGAAAATCGATCCCGCTCTAGAATGGCTTGTGTCTTGGTATCGTGCCTGGGAGCACAGTGAAAACATGCAGGATTATACGTTGACACAGATAGTCAAATACGAACAGATGATGAAGGACTCGCATCCCTAAACGCGATCGCTATTGCCTTTTGGTGACGACATGGCTCAGTAAGCTCTAAAAAGTCGAGTTTATCCACGCTGACCGTGGGCGCCATTTCTTCGTCAATAACACATCATCTGCTGATAGCTGAAATTTGCTTGGAGCAAGTATTTCGCTCCTGGAGTTCAAAGGAGCTAGGAGTGCTCGAAGAATATCAAGAAGCAATCCCATCCTCTCCGCGCACGACGCGAATCGAACAATTTCGCAGTTGGCTCCGCGGCGCATTGGGACTAGACCGCGCTATCGCATTCACTATCCTTGCGAGGATTTGGTCAAGTGCTGCGGGATTGATCACGGTCGCGCTCATTGCCAGGTTTCTTTCACCAGCGGAACAGGGATATTACTATACTTTCGGAAGCCTGGTTGCTCTGCAGATTGTCTTCGAACTGGGTTTTTCTTTCGTTATTCTCCAGATGGCCAGTCATGAGCGGGCCCACCTCACAATCTCTACTGACTATGTAATCAGCGGAGATCCACGAGCACACGCGAGACTTGCATCAGTTCTTCAAAAATCGGTGCGATGGTATTCCATCGCTGCCGTTCTCATGGCAGCTCTTTTGATACCAGCGGGCTGGTATTTTTTCACGATCCATCAGCATCCGGGTCAGACAGCTTCCTGGCATCTTCCGTGGAGTTTTGCGGCTTTAGCTGCGACATTAACCTTTCAACTCGATCCCATGCTTTCCTTTCTTGAAGGTTGTGGCTATGTGGCAAAGGTTGCCCGTCTGCGATTCGCACAGGCAGCTACTGGTAGTGTTCTCGCTTGGACAGCTCTCGTCTTGCATCATGGCTTGTTTGCACCGTCCATGATGATTCTTGGCATGGCATTAGCGGCGATCGTGTGGCTCTGGGGCCGGCGCCATCTGCTCTTTGGATTATTAAAATATCATCCAGGCCCGCAACGTATTCACTGGCGGAAAGAGGTTTGGCCTTTTCAGTGGAGGATCGCAATCAGCTGGATTTGCGGCTATTTCATTTTCCAGCTATTCAATCCAGTGTTATTTGCCTTTAAAGGGCCAGTCGCAGCAGGGCAGATGGGTATGTCGCTAAGCTTAGCAAGTGCTCTGCAGTCCGTTGCCATTTCATGGATTAATACGAAGGCAGCGCCCTTTGGGACCATGATTGCCCGCAAGGAATATTTCCAACTGGACAAGTTGTTTTTTCAGGCACTTAAGCAATCTGTAGCGGTATGCATTGCAGGTGCATTCACTATATGGCTTGGAAGTGTCTATCTAAGCTGGGCCCATATTCGTTTTGCGCAACGGATATTGCATCCAACACCTCTTGGGATCCTACTTTTGGCTACAACCATTAACATCATTATTTTTGCGGAAGCCCTTTATCTGAGGGCGCACAAACAGGAAAAGTTCCTCTTTAATTCCGTTTTGGGAGCACTACTTACAGGTGCATGCACCTATTTTATCGGTAGAGAATATGGAGCCATGGGAATGGTGATGGGATATTTGGGTGTCACCTTAATTATAGGTCTACCCTTGGGAACATATACGTTCATGAAATATCGGAATATTTGGCATGCAGACTAACGGACGAAAGCTACTCACAATTGCTATCCCAACGTACAAAAGAAGCGCATATCTCGCTCGACTATTGAGCGTATTGGCGCTCCAATTAATTGATGAACCGCGTGTGGAATTGATTGTCTCCGATAACGCTTCGCCAGATGATACCCCAACGATAATTGAGGGCTTCCAGAAGAAAGGTCTTCAGCTCACCTACATTAGGAACGAAACGAATATCGGTGCAGACGCTAATTTTCTACAGTGTTTTGAAGAAGCGACTGGTAAGTATGTTTGGCTCGTGGGCGATGATGACATCATAGTACCAACTGCGATTGAGAAAGTTCTTACGTATTTGTCACGTGAAGAGTACGACCTGGTCTACGTAAGTTCCTATGGGATTCAGGGTTCGTATCAGCCTAGCGTACCGCTAAACTCCAAGGAAGCTTCAGAATTCGGCACTCCCGAGGAACTTGCCCGCCGAGTGCACGTATTCTTTACTTTCATGAGTGGCAACATAATAAACAAAGATCGTGTCTGTAGTGCGATCCATATGCCGTTCTCAAATCTGGTAGGTACGAATTTAGTTCAACTCGGATGGGTTTATACGGCATTAAACGGGCATAAGCGAAGCCTGTTTATCCACGAGCCACTCATCGCTGCAACGACAAATAATACCGGCGGTTACCGCCTGTTTACGGTGTTCGGCTCGAGCCTAGCACGTATCACCGAGGAATGGCTAAATTCAGAGACAGTCAAAAGGCCTATCATTAATGGGACATTGCAGAAGTTCTTCCCTATTTTTCTCCTCTCCACAAAGAAGAAAAATAGTGGGTTTGTAGAAGAAAATCCTGATCATATTTTACGTCCGGTATTTAAGACCAATTTCAGATATTGGGTATTTAATTTTCCAATTATCTGGATGCCTTCATGGTTAGCACGCATATGGTTTCTTGTCGGCAGAGGTATCAATAAGCTCGACTCAATTATGGGCGCGCCGCTTGTGCGGTAATTTGTTTGATAGGTAAATCGATCACGTGTTTTTGAAAGCAATAAGGTTTTTAAAAATCAACGGAGCGTATGTGTTCGCCTTCGAATTCATGCGGAGACCGTTCACGACGTTCCGCAGTAAGATGATCGGTTTGAAACTTGACTCAAAGGGTCTTGTCATTGGACCTAGAGCGTATATGCGCGGGCTTGCTTTTATGAGAATAGGGAACAACTTTCACGCAGGGGATGGACTATGGCTGGAAGCAATTTCCGTATTTCGCGATCAAGTATTTTCGCCGCAAATCGTTATCGGAGATGACGTTACAATTAGTCATTGGGCACATATCGCGGCGACGCACTATGTTGAAATCGGTGCTGGTTCCCTCCTCGGAAGCAAGGTGATAATTACTGACCACAATCACGGGCAATATAGCGATCCGCACACATCTCCACTCTTGACTCCTGCTGCTCGCCCCCTAGATGCCGAGCAATGCGTGATAATAGGTCGAAATGTTTGGCTGGCGGATGGGGTAGTTGTGACACCTGGTTCGCGAATTGGCGACGGTTCAATTATTGGCGCCAATTCTGTCGTGACTTCTGTTATCCCTGCGAACACAATTGCCGCAGGAATACCTGCAAGAGCGATTAAGCAGTACGATTTCGACCTTCAAAGATGGATTTCAGTCCGGCCTGGGTGATCATAAGCAGGGATTGACTACCGCCATCTGTTAAAGAGCGTCGGCATGTTTTATCGATCCAACGCATTACAATTTCATTGATAAAGACTAAGAGTTGGGGTATGTCACCAAAAATTTTCGCCATCATAGTTAATTGGAACGGAGAGAAAGACACCTTAGTCTGTCTTGAGTCGCTGCTAAAGTCGACCTATGATAATCTTCACATCGTCATATCTGACAATGGGTCTCGGAAGGAATCGCTCGAGGTTATAAATAACTGGCTAGCAATCCATCCTGTCCAAAATGGCATTGGCGGTGGCATCAAATCAGTCGTTGTGATAGAGAATGGTAAAAACCTTGGTTTTACGGGTGCTAATACAGTAGGCATTCTTCATTCTATGAAGAATGATGCAGATTATTTCTTGTTTCTGAATAATGACGCCATTGCAACACCAAATTTTCTCATCAGAATGGTTGAGGCTGGCGAGCGGGATCCTAAAGTAGGCATTATTGGCTGCAAGATCTTTTACGCAGATGAAGATCCGGGTGGTCGTCATAAAATTTGGTCTTTGGGTGGTTACTCGTTTATCAAAGGTATACCCATTAATATCGCCACGGGAGAGTATGACAAACCGGAATGGAAAGGTACTCAAGCCCAACCGCTGATTAATGGCTGCTGCATGCTCATCAAACGTGAAGTAGTCGAGACAATCGGCGTTCAAGACGATGCGCTTTTTTTTGGGATAGATGACGTTGAGTACTCATTTCGAGCCAGTAGGCATGGATGGAGGAACATTGTCGTCTATGACTCCTCAATCTATCATGCTGCGTCGCAGTCCGTAGTACCACGTTCCGGGCTTCAAGTCTATTACTTGTTCAGAAATGTTCTGATGTTCCGATCGAAGTATTTTCCTTGGTATCGTAATTTGCTGTTTTACATGTTCTTCACAATCAGATATGTGATCTTCGCTTGCATGTATCGATATTTTACTGGCAGATCGAGAGTAAACATTGGAGTGTATTGGGCAATCGTTGATTTTATAAATAACAAATCGGGCGAATGTTCACACTCTTCGTTAAAGCCAATCGCGGATTAGCTTTATTCATGCTCGCCAATCTATCCATAATGATTCTGGAATGTAGGTCACTTAACCATGCGCGCCTCACAATCACGTTTGTCGGCAGATTACCCTCCTACACGAACGTCTTATTGGCTGCATGAGGTTTTACATTCTCACTCAGGCATTGTGCATTAAGTATGCGAATCGTTTTTGATCATCAAGCCTTTTCATTGCAAAATACCGGGGGAATTACTCGGTATTTTTTCGAATTGATCAAACACTTCAGTATTGCCGAGAATATTTCGCCTGAAGTCTTGCTTGGATTTTCAAGTACCATTTGGCCGATAAAGGAGTCGTCGAAACCAAACGGGCAGGCACTTCACTGGGGGCCGCGACTAATCTCTTCGGGAATGATCACATATGTTATTAATGAACTGCTTTTGAACGCATATGTGTTGACACGCGGTCAATATGACATATATCACAATACTCTTTACAGATTCATGCCGGCAGTTCGAGCGCACAGATTTGTCGCTACCCATCACGACTGCATTCAGGAGCGTTTTCCGCATTTGTTTCCCGATCACGGAAGAATCATAAGAACTAAGCGGAGGATGTTCAGACAGGCGGATCTTGTTCTTTGTGTATCGGAAGCAAGTAGGGTAGATCTTCAAGAGTTCTATGACGTAGAACCTGAACGAACAAGAGTCGTCTATAACGGGGTGTCGCCAATGCACCGCTCCGACCAGGGGCGAATCGAGATGAAGAAGTTTGCCCGAAGGCCATTCATTCTTTATGTAGGCATTCGCGCATCGTATAAAAATTTTGATGGCCTATTGCGGTCATTCGCTCGTTCAGGATTACTAGAGACGTATGATCTGGTGGTGATTGGTGGAGGTTCATTTTCGGAAAGTGAGCGTAAACAGATACAAGAACTTGGCCTGCAATCATGCATTATTTCGATTCCTACTGCCAGTGCAGAATTACTTGCGGAGGCGTACGCCATAACTTCTCTTTTAGTCTATCCATCCTTGTATGAGGGGTTTGGCCTTCCTCCACTTGAGGCGATGATGATGGCTACCCCCGTACTTGTTGCGAGCAGTCCCGCGACTCGTGAAGTTTGCCAAGATGCGGCATTTTTTTTTGATCCATTCGACGAAGCTGATTTTGTCGATAAGCTTATACATGCCTTGCATGACACCGCTGCAAGGAGAGATAAAATTAAACAGGGTTCTGAATTAATACAGCGATATAGATGGACAAAAACAGCCGACCAAGTCCTAAGTGCGTATCGTTCGCTGCTATAAACGAGTCGTAATCCAATCAGGAGCAACGGCTCGTATTGAATAGCCTTGAGATTTCGATACGCCAATGTTCCAAAACTGCGTTGCGAGAAAAGTACTGTTGGTACACTTGATGACATCGGGTACACATCTCTTGCATTGCTATAGGATTAGACATAATCGAGCGCAGTATGTCTGCAACGATCGGAACATTTCCGTCCGTAAGCACCCACCCTATTTCGTGATGCTCGATCCATTTTGCAATTGCCGATTGCTTGCTACCGCAAAATAATACCGGCCTCCCGGCAGCAATTGCTCCAAAAAATTTCGATGGAACAACAGTACCTGTCCATTCATCGCGAAGACTCACGATATGAATGTCGGCGCAAGCCAATCTATCCCTAAGTTGATCGGCTGCTGCGAATGGAACAAAGTGAATATTAGAGTCATCGGCTTGAACAGCGGTACGAAGCGCGTTTTCACGGTTTCCGCGCACACTGAAAGCGAGATGAACATCATCATTTCGAAGTAGGCGTGCAAGTTTCAATATGTCTTCGTAGCTATGAGCTCGCCCAAAGCTTCCGGAATACATTAGAACGAGACGCACCTGACCGAAGAGCGACTCTCGCTCTGCTTGGGCAATGGGCAATGTCTTTTCGGGTTCAATAAGTGCCCAGGGAACTAGGGTAGCCGTTGTTAATGAGCCGTCGTATTTCAGCAAAAGATTACGCATGCACTCACCAATATCGACTACCAAATCGCATGCTCGATAAGCCCGCTTCAAAAGTCTATGCAAGATCAAAGAAGTGAGGCTATATCGATTTAAAATTCCATCGGCATATGCTGCCTCAGGGTAGAGGTCGAAACACCAATGAACAATCTTGGTTTTCGGACTGAATATCCGCCAAAACGGTGCAACGAGAATACTGAGGATTGGATCTGTCCCGATAACGATTAGGTCAGGTTTTTCCGAAGAGCGGATGGCCAGCAATGTCCACGAGATAATCATCCAAGCTGCATTCAGCAGCCGGCCTGCCCCGGAAGATTGACGCCATGCTGGACGCCAGATACGTTCAATCCTAACTCCATCCCAAACTTCATAACGAGAATATTCGTTGGATTCTTTACGGCATCCTCGGGTGCAAGGGAACGCCGTGACATTCCAACCATATTTCGCCAATCCCGAACAAAGCTCGCTGAAATGGATGGAACTGACAACGTCGTCTGGATATAAAAAATGGTAAAAGATGTACGCCTTTGGCAAGTAGCCTACCTCATGAGAGTTAAAGATCGCGGTTGTTGCAAACTCTCTGGATCCGAGCCCCATATACCAATATATGCCGCTCTCGATCCTATCTACCACTCGAGCAGCCGACGCGCACAGCAGTTTGAGCGATGAATTCTCAGTCGGATTCGGCAACAGTTTGCATAAGGACCACAGCGCTAACAGGAGGTGGTATCGAGCTATTCCAAGGCAGCAGTCACCATGGGGTCCGAAAAAGTCAAAGACTTCGCGACACCCCGTCAACAACAAGCGGTTCGTACAGCGGGATATTTTTTCCGTTCGAGTGGGAGGTGCGAGTAGTGCTTGACTATGGACTATCTTACTCTGATTTCCAGCGGTGCTAGTAAACTGGATCATCCGTCAATTGATGAGCTGCTTTGGTCGGACCAGCTGAAAGGATCGTATATGAATTTCCTCAGAAGGTTGTTGTGTTTATGCGCTCTTTCGCTTGTCACCGTGTTTGCCTTTTCACAGACTTCCACCTCTTACGTTAAAAAGTCCATTCCATTAGATGTTGTCGATATGCAAACGATTTCCGGTGGGGAGACGCCAATGCAGCGTCAATTGGTCTCTACCGGTTCTTTCAATAAAGACTTCGCTGACAATTCCGCTGCATATCGTGGTTACCCCACAGTACAGGAGTTCGGCGCCAAATCCGATGGCCAGAGCAACGCAACTGGATCAATCGCAACTGGATCATCAGACTTGAGGATCACAGGAAATCCGTCATTCAGTTCTTCAGACATTGGCAAGATGATCGCTGTTGTGGGCGCCTCATCCTCGGGAAGCGGGATTCTTTTTACAACGATCAAAGCATTCGTATCTTACAATTCGGTCGTTCTTGTCAATTCGGCTACCGCAACTTGTCGCGGTAGCTGCAATGTACTATGGGGTACCGACAATACTACGGCATTCAATCAGGCAACTATTGCAACTGGTGCTGCTCCCACGGCATTTACTAATCAATCCCAGGCGACTTATATCCGTGTACCTTCAGGAGTTTACTTTTTCAGCGGCACAACTCCTATTTATGTGCGCGGTGGCGAGTTTCTAGTCGGAGACCATCAAACATCTTCCCAGTTATACACGTTTGCTACCGGGACAAACCCGTTGATTCAGGTTGGTACAAACTCGTCAGGAACAAGTGATGGATCGGGTTTAGCCACGGGAGTATATGGGTTGTTTCTGAATATGCCATTCTCTGCTTCGGGATGCCTCATTAATATAGTGGGTGTTTCAGGATGGCTTATTGAGGACAATGCATTTGAATCGGGGGGGAGTGGAATATGCATATCATCGGGTAATACTATTGGTAGCATTCTAGGAAATGGCTTCGACTCCAATCTGTTCAATGGAATATCCGCTTCAGGAAATGGTATGTCTACAAATGCCGACAATCACAGCGTAATAATAAATAGCAATATGTTCTTTGCTCAGAGATTTTCTGCTATCAACCTGGAAGGTGTAACAGATTACACAATCAATGGAAATCAATTTCTGTATGCACATCAATATTCCATTTTTGGCAATCAGCGGAAAAACAATTTCAGAATAAGCATTACAAATAATAATTTCCTGACGTCAGCCGATCCGAAATTTTATACGGCAACCCAGACGCACATTTATTTCAACACCTCTGGACCCGGTGGACTGATCAATAGCGTCATATCAGGAAACACATTTTATCTTTCCAGGAATGGTGACATTTTTCTGGATGGTGCCGGTACCGGTGGAAACATCATAACTAATAACGTATTTGATAGCTCTGCGCGGAATTCAACTGCTGCAACCCCGCTTCCAAGTGTTAGGATCGCATTCTCCTCCTCATCGTCGAACATCCTGAACGGGAATCAGTTTGTCGGTGTAGGCGGGAGCGCGGTATCTAACGATACCATCGCAGGACCCGTGGTTATTGAAAACAACACGTGCCTATCCCCTTTTGTTGGTGGCATTCCTGCATCTCCTGCTAATGCTTGCTTTTTGATATCCGCTGCTTCCGGTATCGTCAAAAACAACATTACCGATGGAAATAAATGGTTCGCTGTCTCCTTCGCAGGGGGCGCAGGAAGTACAAGTTTTGGAAACATATCGTCCTTTTCTGACGGGGACATTCTAATTCAGGCTGGAGCCGCTACTGCCACTACTACCGGCAACGAGAGGGTAAATATGGGATCGGGCATATTGACAAATTCTGGTCGTCTCGTGCCTTCCACAAATACCTGGGTCCCAGTTGGAACATGCAAATCAAATGGATTTTATCCTGTTGTTTTAGCGGGCACTGCAGTCCATCTTGCGTCCTGTAATTAGTTATGCAAATAATTTATTTAGTAGGTCAAGTCTTCTATGGACTCTACTGCGGGAGATCTGCACGCGGAGGCTGTGAGGGAGGAGACGTCAGGCGAGCCATGGTGGACTTAAGCGGGCACGAAGTTGGAAACGGCGGAAACAGCCAAAGAACACTTGCAGCAAACCGGGACTCCTCTACTCGGAAGCCGCACGCTATCCGCTAATCGTATAGTGCTAGCTTTATTTCTTTACACCGTCTTACCCCGATTTTCAGTTTTCTGGACCACAAGAACATATCGTCCCGGCCCCTGAGGCCACACTTGCCTGACGTAGGCGATTCATTTCATAAGCCCAACGGAGCGGACCGTCTCGATGTGTCGTTCGGTATTTAGGAAGAAGAAGTTCGTCTCCATGGTTTGCTCCGTCATTCTGAGGAACGGCCGAAGCATCCCCTCTGACAAAACAAAGCACTGATAGCCGAATTGTTGAAGAAACGCAATGATCTCATTTGGGTGATAACCGAATCGCTTCGACCATTTGCGAAGCATCTCACTAAAGATCATCGGTTTTGCGTGTTCAAGCACACTTGTGGCTCCACGAAACACTTGAAACTCGCCGCCCTCAACATCGCACTTGATAAAGTCCGGGCTACAACCAATCCTATCAACAAAATTGTCAAGGGTGTCCACTGGACAGACTAATGTCTCCGTCACGCCAAACTCTGATCCGAGCGGCGCCCCTGATGCTGCCCCTGACGCAGTTGGATCGAAATAGAATGGCGCGTTGCGAGGGTGATCTGAGAGACCCATGTTGTAAGGGGTCACGTTTTCAATATGGTTAAGCTCCAAATTGTGCTTAAGCTCTGAGTATGTGTACGGAATGGGTTCAAAAGCAATCACCTTGGAGTCTGGGAAACGTTGCGCTAATGCAATACTGTAAAGCCCGACATTCGCACCGACGTCAAAGAAAACTCGGCAAGAATTTCCAAGGCGCATGACAGCGGATAGCTCCTCTGCCTCATATTGACGAAAGTTCAGATTCCCAAGAGCGACCTGTCCGTATTCATTGGGCGTGCTCCAAAGCTTGAGTTGGGGATCACGCATGCGCAAGACGACGCCCTCTTCAGTGATCTCGATAGCTTGAACGTTGGTGCCGCACAGAAAGTTCGCGTACTCAAAGAGCCGCTGATGAATCTTCCAAATCTCACGGCAATATTCCCGCTTCGTGAGGGCTCCGGACTCATAGTTGGCACGCAGGGTCTCCAATGGCACTGATGAATACTCCGAATCGATGTGCGGCATTGCATCCATCGTAATTCCTCCGATCAGCAGGGTGTCTCAAAATAACTAGCTACTGTCCGTGTGAAGCCTTCTTCTATGCTGGTCGTCGGCTCCCAGCCGAGCGATCTGATTCTTGATAGGTCGAAGTGGCCGCCCACCACTGGGCTCACCACGTAGGGGTCGTCTGGTTTTCTCTCCTGTCGAATTACCCGGCAATTGCGCTCAGGAAACAGGCGGCACAGGGTCTCTGCAAGATCACGGATCGAGGACTCTAAGTCACTGCCCACGTTGTAGGCCTCGCCACTCTTCCCGAGTAGCAAGACGGCAAAAAAGGCGACTGTTGCGTCAGCGAGATAGCAGAATGGACGGCGTGCACTTCCATCGCTCTTCAGCACGATATCGCGTCCGGCCACGATGTCGGCGACGAAATCGGCGAAGACGCGACCATCATTCAGCTCCATGCCAGGCCCATAGGTGTGAGACAGCCGCACGATCTTTGCAGGAACGCCAAACTGGGCGTGCCAGCAGGCGCAGAGCGTTTCGGCAGCGCGCTTGCCCTCCGCGTAGCAAGAGCGGAGATTGATCGGATCGAGATATCCGTAGTCCGTTTCCTTCACTGGCATGGCTGGGTCCGCAAGATGGCCATAGACCTCGCCGCTGCTGATGAATAGAAACCCCATGCTCTTCGCAGCCCTGGCAACCTCCAGCATGTGTCGCGTCCCCGTCACATTTGCCTCAAACGTTCCCGCCGGGTCAATGCCGAAGTGCTTTGGGCTAGCTGGACTCGCGGCATGAATGACGATGTCGACATCTGCTGGTCCACTATAGGGGTCGCGCACGTCCTGCACCACCATCGTCAGGTCGGGACGATCAGCAAGATGCCCCAGCCGCCGCATCGCCTTCTCCTGGTTTCGAATCAGCGCGATTGCGTGGATGCGCGCGTTTGCCGTGTCATTGAGATAGAGCAGCGTCTCCAGCATGTACGCGGGGACAAATCCGTTCGCGCCGGTGATCAGAACGGTCTTGCCGAAGAGCCGCTCCCAGGGAAGTCCGGCGGAGACGATTCTCTTCAGATCCTCAGTGATTACGGTGTGTCTCGCTGGTGACATGAGTTCCTACTTCCGTGATTGATCAATGCGAAGTCTAACACTTCTATTTCAAACGGCAGCGAAAAGCCCGATTGTTCTCTTTTTTCCAAATCCGGTGGGGAGAAAACTTGAGCATGATCCACCCTCTTCGCTCATGACTTCACTCCATCACAAACTCAGCTCTACGTTTACGGTCAAGTCATCGAATATCTAGTAATTCCCCAATAATCTTATCAATTGTAGATGGTCAGAAGAAGTCTGATGTACTCCTAGTATCCATCACGATATCTTTCTTCATGAGATGGCAGCGGACGATGTGCATCGTGGTTTGTCGAGCGACGGGGCATATTGCGCTTGGAGCACTAAGCTATATAGCTAATGGACGCAAGGTGGGTCGAACTAATACATTGGGCAGCAGATAATTCTTAGGACAGAGGCGGGAGACTGTGAGAAGGAATCGCGATGTAGGCACGAGTTTGATTGACAGACGCTGCTTCGTTCAGAAGGTGGCCTTGGTGGTAGCTGGTACAGCTTTGGGCCCATCGCTAATGGGCTGTGGTGTCGATTTAGCTATACCTTGCCTAGGCCCAGCTCCGGCGCCTGTTCCCGTCGCGGGAATGACTTACATTCGGGCATCGCAAATTGGCTGCGCGCTCGACTGCAACCTGGAAAACGGGCGCAACAAGTACACGGGTGGCACTGCCACTGACGATGGGCCGCGCATAAATGCGGCGATGGCTGGCGCGACGGCGAGCAATCCAATCACACTGATCATAGACGGAAGTGCGCTGATTTCGGGGTTGTTCCTCCCGGCGGCAGGCCATTGGAGCATCGCCGGACTGGGCTGCGGCACTGGTTTCTTCATAAAGCGGGGTACGAACAACGACGGCATCCATAATGGCGTTCCAAATGCTGCCGTGCCGTCCGATCCGGGGCCGCCAGCCCCTGCACGAGGAATGAATGTCTCACTCAGCAACTTCACGCTGAACGGCAACCAGGGCAGCGGTCGTAACGGAGACTCGACGACCGGAACGCGGCAGGGAACTACAACCACTTGGTACTTCGGCATTAACCTGATGAACCTGGACAACATTAATATTGAAAATGTGGTTGTCGTGAATACTCCCGCATACCATATACGCCTTTCGAACGTCGGTAATGTTACGGTATCCGGATGCGTGATGAGGAGCACCGGCATAAACACGGACGGATTGCATTTCGACGGACCGGCGAACGACATTGCCATCTCAAACTGCGACTTTACCGCGGGCGACGATGCGATCGCGTTGAACTGCCCCGAAGGCTACACGGGCGACATCTCGCGAGTCGAGGTCGCCAACTGCACATTTAGAAGCCTCACCCTAATGCGGCTTTATACCGTTACTATTTTCGGCGGTCCCAAGTTCAATATCGATACGGTGAAGGTGAGCAATTGCACCGGTGTATTTGAGAGTTGTGCCTTCCTAATCGGTACGTACAAGATTAGCAATCCGAACTCAGTCACCAATCTGACCATTTCAGATTGCAGCCTGACCGCCCCCACTGTACTTGATATCTCGGTAAACTTCGGAACCATCGCGCTCAGCAACGTTACTCTTGTCCCGTTCGATTCAAACCGAGCACCCGGCTTCGCCTTTGTGCGAACCGGGCTAGTTTATAAGGGCATGACTTACGTTGGATCAAGTCTTTCCATCGACAATTGTGTAATTTCCAATAATGGAGATTCTGCGGTCGCCGCCCTGATACTTGAAAATGGGTCGACGATCCACAACTTGCAATTCAACGGGTTTGCGGTGAGTGATTCGGCACCAGAACTCCTTAACATTTTGTCGGGATCAATCGGACAACTAACCCTCGACGCTGTGGCTAGCACACACATTAAAACTCCTGTGTCGCCTGGAGGATTCTCGAGCATCGATTCCGTTTGTGGGGCTGGCGTTTTGGCAACTGGGTGGGAGTTTCCTGATGCTGTGATGGCAAACGGGGTACCGTATATCTCAGCAAACTCGGGTTTGCCTTCGATCAAGGTTGGAGGTGTGGTCGAGCCTTACCCGCAAGCCTGATTGGCGCTTTTTTGGAGAATCGGATCTGTCTATTTTGTGCCAAATCTATTGATACTGGTACTGAAACAGCATTAGGTCGACGTAGCGACTCTAATCGCCACACGCCTGGTACGTGATCTAGTTTCGTCAGCCGCCCAGAGGCAGCTTGATAAACTTGTTGCAATGTGGCTTTCTGCTCTCATTGCACTTGTTGCACTCTGGTATGGCTATAGGCGCTCGACAATACCCGAAAGTGTGACGATAATTCCACGCAGGAAAAGGTCTTTTTGGACGTTAAGATGCCTTTACCCGCGGAAAATAACGGGTATTCAGATAAATCACGTCACGACCTTCACGTTCGGGTTTCTGTTCTATTGGGTACTGCCGCCATTAGCGGGCTTTCTCGCACAAACAGAAGCAGCGAGGGATTTGCTACATGGTTGGTACGACTATCTAACGCACATACCCAGCTTGCATATCTTTGAGTACAACCTGTCGATACTGGCCTTCTATATTGCCTTTGCCTTAGGAGATCGTGTTGGCTACAAACGGCCACAACCAAGGCAAAAGACTACATTCCACAAAAATCTTTGGAGAGCAGAGTGGTATGCGGTGCTGGTTGTTTTTCTAGTAATGATTGTGATTTTTAGAAATCAACTATTTGCTGGATACACTGTTGGTTCTCCTCTGCAAGGTACTGCCGTGGCCATCAGCCTTGTTCTTTTGGGCTTGGCTTGGGAATTTAAACTTGCGGGGTATACCGGGTACATGAAAGTGTATTTTGGCTGCGCCGCCATTCTTCTTCTAATGGGTGGACGCCTATATTTTGCAAGCAGTGTTATCTCTATTCTGGTTTACGCCTCCCATAAACGCCCGTTTCGTATAAAGAAAATAGTGCAATGGGGTTTGGTGGCTGTTGTATTAATGGGTGCTGTAGGGACGGTTCGGACTGGGGCATCAGCATCACTAATTATGATCTTCTTGAACGTGGGGACAGAATCAATATTTACCTCGTATTCGCTGATGTCTTACCTCTCTGGAAACGAACCTCCGTTATTCAACCTGCCCATTTATCTTGGTTCTGATCTTATGAACCTAATACCGTCCGCCTTTATAGACAAAAGTAAATTCGCTAATTTGATAGATTCTAACCCATTCGGCATTGTCAGCCCTCTTGGGGCATTCCACTCTTGGGTATCTTCTGTCATCAATTTCGGCGTGGTCGGGACAATCATCCTCATGTTCCTCTTCGGATACTTCATGAGAAGGAACGAACGCATGACGACCCCCTACCTGATGCTGACAGCTTTCACAGCCTTTACGTTTTTCCGAGACCCATTTTCAGTTTCCTTGGTGAAAAACATGTTCGAGTTTTCGATACTCATACCTGTCGCGCTGGCCGGGGTTAACAAATGTATTGCCTACGCGTGTAGAGACGCCGCTCTCCGAACGCCTTTGTTACACGAGAGGATTGCGAATGACCAATGAATTAAGGTTGTTTTTAAGTCATTGCATTTTCAGGCTTCTTCTTATGGCTAGTACCCGTCGCAGGAACAACCATTCACGTAGCATCTAGCCAGTGGCCAGCAAACGCAAGAGCCATCAATCCTTAGCTAGTAGGCGGGTTTTCTCTCTGCATTCTGTCTAAAGACAGAATGCAGCTATGGCCACAAGAGAAACTATTAACACTATCGCCGGATATTGATGCGAATAAAACGATAGCGAATTCGCATATGGGAACAGCCAAAATCCCGCCTCCGCCGCCAAGCCCCCACAGGTTTAGCTGAGATGGCTGTTCCAGAGCGCTATTTGTAGTTGTCTGCATCGTTAAGGCTGTGGTTCCACTTCCGCGTGACAAAATAGTGATGTTTGCTGGATTCACACTGCACACTGCAGGATGGCAGACTGCGCGCATCTGCGGGTGAACCGGTTAGGGAACAAGTCAGTCTCATCGTGCCAGACTTGTACTCGCCTCGGTGTCTACAGCTAGATGAGGTCTGTGATACTGCTTCATGCCAGCAGTCCACCTTCCCTGATGAACATCGCTCCAACCAACAAGCTTCGCCATAATCGTGCTCGCGGCACACTCGTCCGTTATCGGCGCATTTCCTTTGATGCTTGCTTTGCGCGAAGGAGTGAACTCCGCGACGAGATGGTTCCGCATCTGAAAGGAAATGCCGTTTATGCATGCTACGCTGAAAGCCAGTGGAATTAGGCAAGAAAGCGGAAATTTGGAGCGCCACAAAACATATCCACGAACGTGTCCACAGAGACGCAGCATGGTCTTTAGAAACAGCATGAACATTGAGCAAGATGACACTTCTCCATTTTCTGTATCGGAAATAAAGGGTTAAATAGAAGAAATGTCGATAAGATTTGTTGCTCTCATTCCTCGGGTTCTCTTTTTTTGAAGAGAGGCGCGCACGACTTTATATCCCAATGTGCATCTAAGTTCTTCAGAGAAAAATATGAAAAAGCACCAAAAATATGGAGCAACAGCAACGGTTGCACTGATCCTCGCAATGGGCGTGGGCGGCTGCAATAAACAAGCAGACAATGCGGCGCAGGCCCCCGATCAGGCCCAAGATCAGCAAGATCCGAATTACGATCCGGCCAGTGCAAATATGGCACCGGCCGATTCATCTGCGCCGGTGAATGAGAGCAGTGCTCCGGCACCGGCGAGGGGCACCGCTCAGCCAGCTGCTGCACAGGCCACCGACGACAATGTGCCGCCACCCCCGCCTGACGACTCGTCTACGGCCTACCCGGCGGATAATACGGTTCCGGTATCGGAGGCCAGCTCTGACCAGAGCGGTTATTACGACGATTCTGCTGTCCAACAGCCGGTGTATGCGACGCAGCCCCCACCTCCGTTACCGGTGTATGCACAACCCGTATGCCCAGGCCCGAACTACTTGTGGACTCCCGGTTACTGGGGATACCAGCCTACGGGATTCTTTTGGGTACCGGGCGCGTGGGTCATTGCGCCGTACGTCGGCGCGTTGTGGACTCCCGGTTATTGGGGATGGATGAATGGCCGCTTCGGCTGGAACCATGGCTATTGGGGATCGCACATCGGCTATTACGGCGGCATCAATTACGGGCATGGCTATGTGGGCCGGGGTTACTATGGCGGATACTGGAACCACAACAACTTCTTCTACAACCGGACGATCACGAATGTGAATACGACGGTCGTCAGGAACGTTTACGTTCATAACGTAACGATCAACAACGTAACGATCAATAATTACAACGTCAACCGCGTCAGTTTTAACGGGGGACGAGGTGGAATCAATGCAAGGCCGACGCCGGGGGAGCTGCAGGCTTCACGAGAGCGGCACATGCCGCCGCTTGCCGCTCAAACGCTGCATGCGCGTCAGGCCAGCCAGGATCGTGCGCAGTTCTTTAGTGTCAATCAAGGACGTCCCCAGAATGTGGCGCTCAATCGCCCGCTGGCCACGCCGTTTCGCGCCCCCGCGGCCCAGCCACCAGTGCGCGGTGTGGCGAATCCAGGGTTTGTTGAACGCACGGCTGCGAATCATCCAATGAACCAACCGCCAGTTCCCCAGCAACATCCGGAGGTCAGGCCGGGCGCTGTTAGTACGGTTCGGCCACAACAGGCAAACGAAAACCGGCCCCAGGCTCGTCCGGAAAATACGGTCCGTCCGGTAGAGAAACCTACAGAAACCCGCGAAATGCAGCCACAACCGGTCGAACGCGCAGAGACACGGCCGCAGACTGAACAGGCCCATCCTGCCCCGCGCCAGGAAGCCCCGCAGCGGCCACAGGAGCAGCCACGTGTTGTCCACGAGCAACCACGTACGCAGCAGGAAGCTCATCCCGCCCCGCGCCAGCAGCCACAGCAACGGCCTGAGTCAAAACCGCAAGAGCAGCCGCACGAGGAGCGTCCGCATTCCAGATAAGGTGGTTTGCGTGAGCGGAAAACTTACGTTTTCCGCTCATGCTTCTGCCTGGCCTCTCATTCCGAGTGCTCGATCGCCGTCTTTATAAGGTAATTATTTTTCAACAACGTAGTGTCTGCCTGCCGCTTCCATCGAGTGGGTCAGGCGCGAGTGGGTCAGGCGAGCTATGCGCGTGAGGCCGCAGTGAAGAACCGATCCTTCGACTGCACGCGCTGCGCTCAGGATGACGACCTCTACCAAACAATTCCATTAGGGATTAAGGTCGTCATCCACCGCAAAGCTCTACAGGTCGACAGATTTATCCGCCACCAGCTTCAAACTTCTTACGATGAACTCATCCAGCGGAGTCGAACCCTGATCGCCTTTGCCGCGTGTGCGGACGCTGACAGCATGCGCTTCGGCCTCTTTGTCGCCCATGACGAGCACATAGGGCACTTTTTGCATGGTGAAGTCGCGGATTTTGGCGTTCATCTTTTCGTTGCGGCTGTCCAGCTCTACGCGCAGGCCAGCATTTTGTAACTGCTGCTGTACTTTTTCCGCGTAGGCGAGATGGCGTTCGCTGATTGGCACCAGCCCAATTTGTACCGGAGCCAGCCAGAGGGGGAATGCTCCGGCATAGTGCTCGATAAGCACCCCGAAGAAGCGTTCGACTGAGCCGAAGAGCGCGCGATGCACCATGACCGGCTGGTGGCGCTCGCCGTCTTCGCCGACATATTCAAGCTCGAAGCGCGCGGGCAGATTGAAGTCGAACTGCACGGTCGAGAGCTGCCACAGGCGACCGAGCACGTCGACCAGCTTGATATCGATCTTTGGACCGTAAAACGCCGCTTCGCCGGGGATGGTTCTGTAAGGAATATTCTTACGATTCAGCACATTTTCCAAAGAGCTGATTGCGAGTTCCCATTTGTCGTCCGAACCGGCATAGCTCTGGCGGTCTTTTGGGTCCCATGTCGAGAGCTCAACCTTGAAATCGTTAAATCCGAACGTCGTGAGAACCGTCTGGGCAAAGTCGATACATGCCGCTACTTCATCTTCGATCTGCTCCGGAGTGCAGAATATGTGAGCGTCGTCCTGGGTGAAACCCCGCACGCGCAGGAGCCCGTGCATCGTGCCGGAGCGCTCATAACGATAGACATTTCCCAATTCTGCGTAGCGGACGGGCAGGTCGCGGTAGCTCTTGGGTGAATTTTTGTAGATGAGGATGTGGCCGGGGCAGTTCATCGGCTTCAGCCGGTAATCCGCGTCGTCCAGTTCCATCTTGGTAAAAAAGTTTTGCGAGTAGAACCCTTCATGTCCGCTGGTTTGCCACAGGTTCACACGCATGACATGCGGTGTATAGACCATGTCGTAACCGCGACGGATACATTCTTCACGCATCCAGTCTTCCATGGTCTTGCGGATGATGGCGCCTTTCGGGTGCCAGAATATAAGCCCTGCGCCGGCGAGCTCCTGGATCGAAAACAGATCGAGCTGCTTGCCCAGTACGCGATGGTCACGCTTGGCTGCTTCTTCAAGCCGTGCGAAATGCTCGTCGAGGCCTTTCTTCGAGAAAAAGGCTGTGCCGTAGATACGCTGCAACTGGGGATTTTTCTCATCGCCGAGCCAGTAGGCTCCCGCGAGACTCGTAACCTTGAAAGCCTTGACGCGGCCGGTGGAAGGGACGTGTGGGCCTCGGCAGAAGTCGACAAAGGCGCCGTTGCGGTAGAGCGAGATCTCTTCACCGGGTTTTGTGAAACGCTCGATGAAGTGCATTTTCATAAAGTCGTTGTCAGCCTTGAAGCGCGTCAATCCTTGCTCGCGCGGCTCCCACTCGCGGATGAACTTCTCATCGCGCGCGACGACCTCGGCCATGCGGCCTTCGATGAGTTTCAAGTCTTCCGGCGTGAAGGGGGTTGGCCGGTAGAAGTCGTAGAAGAAGCCGGAGTCCGTGGCTGGGCCATGGCCGAGCTTCGTTTCGGGAAAAAGCTCAAGCACAGCGGTTGCCAGCACGTGCGCTGCGGAGTGGCGCACGACTTTAAGCGCATCAGGATCCTTTTCCGTTAGCAATTGCAGAGCTACGTCTTCGGTCAATGGTGTGTTCAGGTCAACCAGGCGCTCGGCCTGTGTGTTTTCGGCACCGTACATAGCGGCTTCTCCCTGCGTCTCGCCATGGGTGGATGCGACTACGGGCGCGGCGTGCAGCGGCTGGATGCGCGCGACCACAGCGGCGGCGGCCAGCCGAGGTGAGATGCCACTAGCTACGTCGAACGGGGTTGATCCAGAGGGAAGCTCTTTGATCGAGCCGTCGGGAAGCTGAACACGAATCAGATTTTCGGATGCATTCATACGGTGAAATTGCAGCAAAAGCCTTTATTTTTTAGTCTCATTCATGCTAGCAGGTTCGGCGTAAATCGCCGCGTTCTGCAGCAGCATCCAATAGATTGCATGATGGAAAATGCAATAACAAAACGGTCGGGACATGCCGTGGCGCTCGTCGGTTGGCTGGCACTTTGCTTCGCTGTAGCCGGCATCTCCGGAGCCTTTTCCGCGAATGCGATTACCACGTGGTATGCCGCGCTGGTGAAGCCGGATTTTAACCCACCGAACCAGCTGTGGGGGCCGATATGGACGGTGCTTTATATCATGATGGCAGTTGCCGCGTGGATGGTGTGGAAGTCGCCCGGATCACGCGCCCGTACGCGAGCACTTGTGCTCTTCTGCATGCAACTGGCCCTGAACCTCTCCTGGAGCGCCATCTTTTTTACTCGGCATCAGATTGGGGCCGCGCTGGTTGAGATCCTATTGCTTTGGTTGGCGATTCTGGCAACAATGCTGGGATTTTTCACCGTACGTCGGGACGCAGCGTGGCTCCTGATTCCATACCTAGCGTGGGTTTCGTTTGCAGGCTATCTGAATTGGGCGATCTGGAAGCTGAATTGAAAGATGGATTCGACGGGTAAGATAATTACTTCAGTCCCACATGCACTGCAATCTGCGCATTCTGTGGATCGAAGCCCGATGGGTACACCTCATAGTCAGCCTGGAAGGCACGCTCTCCACCTAAATCCTTCGCAGACATCGACCAGATGCGCTTCCATATCTCTGGTAGCACCGTTTGCAGAGAGCCCTTGTCCGTTTCGAGCACAGCGTACGAACCTGCGGGAACTTCTTTGAGCGTCAACCCTCCGGGCACGTCGTCAGTAGAGGTGACGCGGGCTCCGATCAGGTAGGTGTATTCGCCGGTCTGATCGCTCTTGTAGTCGGTGTACACGGCCAGCAGGTCCTGATCGGCGCGGTTGGGGATTTTGGCCGCAATATTCTGCTGCACGAAACGTTGCCACAGCTTGGGTATTTCGCCAGATTCACCGGCTTCCTGCTGGTTATTAGTTCGCACGGCGATACCAACGACGTTTAAGGCCGTTGGCTGTTCCACTTTTGCCGGAGAAGCATTCTGTTGCGCGTGACCGGGTCGGGAAGCAACGAATAAGCAGCACAAAGCAAGGATGGACAGGCTGCGCTTCATCGCAGCTAGTATAACGATGCGGAATCTGGAGAACGAGGCTATTTTTCGTCGCCAGGCGAACGGTCAATCAGGAGCGAGGGTTTATCAGGGTTTGTCTCCGGGGTGTGGGACGGCTCCGTCACCAGCCGCGCTGCGGTGAGCTGCGCCTCGCTGATGCCGTGCGCCGTGTGGCCCCCGTTCTGTGTGGCGATGTGGATCCACTCGTGCACGAGAACATGCGAAATGGCCTGGGACATGGCGCGTGTTCTCGCGTCACTCGACAGTCCCAGCGTCGTTGGATTCAGTACCTGCGCCATGCGCGTGCAATCGATGTAGATGTATGGCTGAATCTGTCCCTGCACACTCAGTACCCATCCCAGCGGCCCGGGCTTGAGTGGGCGGTAGGCCTGTTGCACCACATCACAGCGTCCAAGGAGCTTTACCTGAATGACATCCGTAAACTCTTCGCCGGAGACCAACTCGCTGTTGCGCAGCAGGCGTGGACTGTGGTCGATAGCATGATTTGCCATGCCAAAATCTTCATCGGCCAGGTCTTCTTTGACCGCAGAGAAAAGCGGTGCCCAGAGAGTGTCGCTTACCTGTTTGTCTGCATAGAAAACGATGGTGCTTCCGGAATTTTGCGCTCTGGAAATTGCGGGAAAGGAAAATAGGGATACGACTGCAAAGAGGACTATATAGATCGAAACAGGATGTCTACGGGTTGGACGACAAATGCGCACTATAAATATTTTTGATACGCGATATAAATTTTGTCCAATGGTTTGATGGGATTATGATCATCTCTAATGGAGATTGGTTTCTGGAGATCGATCTATGGAAGTGCGGCAATTGCAAATCTTCTGCACGCTGGCCGAGGAGCTGAACTTTACCCGCACGGCGGAGCGCGTTCACACCGTACAGTCGAATGTCACGACGCAGATTAAGACACTGGAAGAGGAACTGGGCACGCCGCTCTTTGACCGCCTGGCCAAGCGTGTGATGCTGACCGAAGCGGGACGCCGTTTTCTTCCCTATGCGGAAAAGGCATTGAGGGCGATGATGGAAGGCCATCTTGCCGTACGACACGGCTCGGAACCGGCCGGCCAGTTGCGCATCGGCGCGCCGGAGAGCGTACTCACTTACCGGCTACCCGAGGTGTTGCAATGCTTTCGTAAACGCTACCCGCAGGTCGAGCTGCTCTTTCGTCCGCATTGGGACGAGACGCTGTTCGACGCCCTGGAGAGCGGCAGGCTGGATATGGCGATCCGCATGATCGATACGATCGATCACAGCCAGTGCGCCTCAGTTCGCCTGCGAACGGAGAAGGTCTACCTGATTGTGCATCCGGAGCACCCGCTGGCGGAAAAGCAGGCAGTCGAGCCCGCGGATCTTGCCGCGCAGGTGCTGTTGCTGACCGAAGCGGGCTGCGCCTATCGCAAGAAGCTGGATGAGATGATGGCGGCGCATAAAGTCCGCGCAGGCAATATCACGGAGTTCTCGAGTGTCGAGGCGATCAAGCAGTGCGTAACGGCCGGCATGGGAATCGGCTTGTTGCCTGAGATTGTGGTCGCCGCGGAGCTGAGCAGAAATCAGTTGAAGAGCCTGCGCTGGGCCGGGCCGGACATGGCGATCGCTACCCACATTGTGTGGCACAAAGACAAGTGGCTGTCACCGGGCATGCTGGCTTTTCTGGAAATGCTGAAAGAAAAGATTCAGGCCGCATAAAGCAAAAGGCGGAAGCTACCAGCTTCCGCCTTTTGATGTGGGGATGGTTCTACTATTTCCCGCCCGAGGGTGGTATTGCGCTCGGGAAGAGATTTGGCAGCGGAGCATTCTGTTTATCGCGCAGCTCAGGACGCGGCAGCGGCTTGCGAGGCAGCATCTGGTCGCGCATGGCTGCGTTGTAGACGAAGATGGCCTCGACGGTTGCGATCTGTCTTAGATCGCCCGGCTGCAGGCGCTCGTAGACGTCCTGATTCGAGTGGTGCGTGCGGCTCTCGTAATCCAGATCGTCCTGAATGAACTGGAAGCCAGGAATGCCGACTGCATCGAAGGACAGGTGATCGGTGCCCCCCGTGTTACGCATGGTGAGAGTGGTGACACCGAGGTCTCTGATAGGGGCAATCCATTGCGCAAAGATGGGAGAGATGGCCGCATTCTCCTGTAGATAGACGCCGCGGATTTTGCCTGAACCGTTATCCACGTTGAAATAGCCGGAGAGAAGCTTTTGCTCGGGCTTTAATTCGAGCGCTCCGGTCTTGCGCAAGAATTCAGGGAGTGCCAGTTGATCCGGCTCTGTGGAGGTGGGTGCGGAGCCGAAGTGCTGTTTCACGTATCCGCGCGATCCGTAGAGTCCTTGTTCTTCGCCGCTCCAGAGAGCGATGCGAATGGTGCGGCGCGGCTTGGCGCCGAGCGAGTTGAGGATTCGCATCACTTCCATAGCGACGATGGAACCCGCACCGTTGTCGGTTGCGCCTGTGCCGGCAATCCAGCTGTCAAGATGGCCGCCGACCATGACGACTTCATCCTTGAGCTTTGGATCGGTTCCGGGTATTTCCGCAACTGTATTGAAGCCATGCTCGTGGTCGCCGGTAAATTTCGTTTCGACGTCCATTTCGATGGTCACCGGAACGTGCGCCTGCAAGAGACGGAAGACGCGGCCATAACTTTCAATCGCCATGACCACGACCGGTATCTTTACCTTGTGATCTGCCAGATAAGGCTGGCGTCCCAGGGCGGCACCGTTGTCGTCGAAGATGGTTCCACCGGAGCCGCCGCCATTCTTGCCGTCGCGGCTGGGCCGGATGACCGCAGCGGCCTTCTCATCAGCCAGAAACTGTGCGATCTTATCGACCAGTTTGTAGCGCTGCAGGTAAGCGCGCAGACGCGCCTGCATGTCGGCGCCGGAGCGGTCAGTAAGCGGATATTCTGCGAGTTCCTCAAGCTCTTTATCGGTGTAGCGTTCGAAGAGTGCTTTATCGACCGGCGGAACTTCGCGCATTTCGCCGAGCAGCACGATCTTGCCAGCAAGCTTCCCTTTGTATTGGTCGAAGTCCTGGTCGCTTTGGATATTGACGTTTACGGCTTCGCCGCTTACCGGCCCATTCGTTGACGTCGACCACGGTGTTGCCTGCGCAATAAAAACAGCGGTGTCGGGCGACGTCATGCGAACCCACGTGTTCAGTTGCTGCCACCCCATGCCGAATTCGCCCCAGTCCTCAAGGTGCGCGTTCACGCAGCCCATTGCCGTGAGCTGATCGCGAGTCCAGGCGTTGGCCTTGGCCAGATTGGGTGAGCCGGTCAGGCGCGGGCCGATGTCGTCGCTTAGCGCTGAGCCGTACTCCATGATGTGCGAATGCTGCAGGCCTTCTTCACGGATGCGCTGATACATCGTGAGATCAAGGTTTTCGACTGCGGGCTGCGGTTGTTCGTAAGAAGGAATGGAGTCGTCGGCGGATCTGGTTCTGGCTTTGTCGGCGGCAAAAGCAGGAATTGCTACGGCCAGCAGAAGCGCGGACAATGGCCGGCGATAAGGATCAAACATGCGGGTGGTCCTCCTAAAAGTGGATCAAGGGAAGGGGAAGAATATCAGAAGGGTATACAGGGATGCATCGTCAGCAGCCGATTCCAAGCAGGCACCGCCTAGAGCGGCTTCTTAAGGACGACGACGTGGAGATTGCGCCTGACGGTAAAGCCGAGCTTTTTGTAGACGCGGATGGCGGCTGAATTGTCCAGCCGGACCCCGAGAATCGGCGTCTCGCCGCGTTCAAAGATGGTGCGGGCAACGGCCGACACGAGAGCGAGTGCATATCCGCGTCCCCGGTATTCAGGATACGTGCAAACGGCGCTGACCTCGGTGAATCCAGACAGGCTGATGCGCTGACCTGCCATCGCAACGAGATGTTTGCCATCGCGAATTCCCTTATAACCACCAAACTCTATGGTCCGTTTGCGAAACGGGCCCGGTTCTGTAGCTTCTGCGAGCTTCCGCATCTGCGGAATATCGGAGGCGTTGAGGGTTCCGATCGAAAAGTCGGGGGCGTGTGAATGTTCCATGACTGCGGATGGCTTGCGGCAGATCATCTGATGCATCTCAAAATCCTGCAACAGTCGCCACCCGTGGGGAAGGCGTGGAGAAGCATCGAGAAAGAAAACGACGGCCTCGTCCGGTCCAAGCAACTCGCCGAGCGAAGCATAGGCCTCGGGACTCTGCTCCCTGATCGCCGCTAACGGAGAGACATCCGCCGGATAGCGCCTGGCGAGATTGTCGCCTTGAGCAAAGTGCGCATGCCCTGTGTGGAGAGCGCTCCAGATGGGGTGATTGAGCGCATCCTGATGTTCTTTTCTGTCTAAGTCCATGCCCATTTCTTATGCAGTAGATGACGGAGACTTCAGGAAGCCGCAGAAATTATCGTAATTTGGCCGCAATGCCGTTGAGCATCCCGTGCAGGTGTTCGCGTGCGAGGCAGAGGGCGTTTTGATTCTGCGTGAGCCTCGTTATCATGAGGCTACCCTCAAGAGTCGCAATCATGACGGAGGCCACGCTGGTCGCCGAAGTCTTCTGCGTGATTTCTCCCTGCGCGATTCCCTGTCTGACAGTGTTTTCAATATATTCGATCCATTCATGCATCGCACTACGCGCACGCGCGCGCAGCAACGGGTTTCCATCATCGGCATCAATGGCGGTGTTCATCAGCGCACAACCGCCCGGCACGACAGATGGTTTGGAGGCAAAGCTATCGACCATCCTGTGCAGTCTGGCGAGCGGACTTGGAATGGCGTCAACCGCTTCAAGGCGAATGTGCTTGATCTGAGACCAGGCAAAATCAAAGGCGGCGACCGCCAGATCCTCCTTGCTCTCGAAATGACGATAAATCCCGCCCTTTTCCAGCCCGGTTTCTTCCATAAGTTCTGACAGGCTGGTCCCGGAGAAGCCGCGTCGATTGAAGACAGGCGCGGCTTTACGGATAACCTTTTGCCGCGTCTTCTCGCCCTTCTTTAAAAGAATACTCATGGAAAAAGGATAACAAATTTTGCGACCGATCGGTCTCGAAATATATCTGTATTCAACATACCGGCAAATCTATGAGCACACCGACGCTAGCCCGCCCGCAAGCTCCTGCAAATGTCGCCGCCCGGCGTGCCGTCAATCCGTGGGCCGTCGCCATCACCGTCACGCTGGCTACCTTCATGGAACTGCTCGATACCTCGATTGCCAATGTCTCGCTGCCGCACATTGCCGGCGGCCTGGGTTCGAGCTTCGACGAAGCTACCTGGGTGCTGACTTCGTATCTTGTAGCGAATGCCGTGGTGCTGCCTTTAAGCGCATGGCTGAGCCGCGTCTTTGGGCGTAAGCGCTATTACATGATGTGCGTTGGACTGTTTACAGCTACGTCGTTTCTTTGCGGCATCGCTCCGACGCTTGGGCTTCTATTGCTTTTTCGGGTCATGCAGGGAATTGGCGGCGGAGGGCTGGCTCCGGTCGAGCAGGCAATCCTGGTCGATACCTTTCCCGCATCGAAACGCGCTTCGGCATTTGCCCTCTACAGCATGGCGATTGTCACTGCGCCTGCGATCGGACCTCCACTGGGCGGATGGATCACCGACAGCTTCTCCTGGCGCTGGGTCTTTTTCATCAATGTGCCGATTGGACTTCTCTCCCTGCTCAGGAGCAGCCGGTTGGTACACGATCCTCCGCAATTCAAAGAAGAGATAGCGAAGTTGCGCGCAAGCGGCAAGCTGCGCATTGATGGCTTGGGTATCGGGCTGATTGCGGTCGGCTTCGGATGTCTGGAAGTTGTCCTGGACCGTGGCCAGATCGACGACTGGTTCGGCAGTTCGACGATTATTTTGCTCACGATTGCTGCGGTTGTCACGCTTGGCTTTGCCATTTACTGGGAGTGGAATCATACGGACCCGGTGGTGGAAATCACACTGCTGAAGGAACGCAATTTTGCCGCTGCGACGGTTTTCTATTTTCTCTTCGGCTTCGTGCTTTTCGGTAGCACGACGATGATCCCGGAGGTTCTGCAGACTCTTTATGGATATACGGCGACCGATGCAGGGCTGGTGCTCGGCCCGGGGGCTCTGGTGATCACATTTCTTGCGCCGTTCGTCGCGCGGCTCGTGCAGTCGGGCAAGGTAAGCCCCAAAAACCTCATCGCATTCAGCTTTGCGGTCGTCGCCTGCTCAATGTGGTATTACGGCAGCTTTACTCCGCAGACGGATTATTTTCATTACGCATTTGCCCGCGCCATTCAAGGCTTCGGCTATGCGTTTCTCTTTGTTCCTGTCAGCGTGATGGCTTATTCGTATCTGCCGCCGCACAAAAACAATAAAGCTTCAAGTTTTACCAATCTGGCGCGCAACTGGGGCGGCAGCTTTGGCGTGGCTTTTATCACGACATTTCACGAGCGTCGCAGCGATCTGCATCAGACGCGCATCGGCGATGCGCTGACCCACGGCGCTCCAATCTATGACTCAACGCGTGACGCGTTGACACACACCTTTGAGCAGTTTGGCGGGATGTCTTCGGCGGACGCGGCGAAGCATGCCAGCGGGCGCCTCTATGACATGCTGCTGCAGCAAGCCAGCCTGCTTGGCTTCCGCGATTGCTTCTATCTTCTGGGATGGGCGGCGATTCTTGGCATCCCCATTGCCTTTTTCACGCGCAGCTTCAGGCCTGGTGGCGCATCGGGCGGTCATTAATCTGGCGGTCACAGCCCCGGCATATAATTTTTGAATCCGGACGTTGATGCAGGGACGCAAAATAACGTGGAGGTGCAACCACGATCGAATCCTCTGATTTTCGAATGACGAGAATGCCGCTCAACCACGGAGCGGGTCATATGCCCGCACTCGGCTTCGGCACCCTGATTCCCGACGCAGCCGTGACGATAACTGCGACCAGAGCCGCACTTGAAGCCGGATTTCGACACTTCGATTGTGCTGAACGATACCGGAACGAGCGCGAGGTAGGCGAGGCGTTGCAGGCAGGACTTGCCGCTGGGGGAATCTCGCGCGAAGATCTTTTTGTTACCACGAAATTGTGGAACTCCAATCATCGGCCTGAGCGCGTCGAACCGGCATTCGAGGCGAGTCTCGACAGACTCAGGCTCAACTATCTGGATCTCTATCTGATCCACACTCCGTTTGCGTTTCAACCTGGAGACGAGCAGGATCCGCGCGATCAAAACGGCAGCGTCCTTTACGGCGACGGGGTGACTTTGTTCGATACCTGGAAGGCAATGGAGAGTCTTGTGGACCATGGCAGATGCCGGGCCATCGGACTGTCTGACATCACCTTAGACGGGCTGTTGCCCCTCTACGAATCGGCGAGAATCAAGCCGGCTGTGGTCCAGGTCGAGTCACATCCGTATCTGCCGGAGACGGAGCTTCTGGAGTTTTGCAAGGAGAAGGGCATTGTGCTTTTGGCTTTCGTGCCATTGGGCCACGGAACCAGACCGGGGCCGCTTGAAGATCCAGTCATTATTGCAATCGCCGCACGCGTTGGAAAGACGCCGGCGCAGGTGCTGTTGGCGTGGGCGGTGCAGCGATGCACTGCTTTGCTTACCACGCCCAAATCCGCAGCTCGCGCGCGGGAGAACTTCAACATCTCCCCGCTTCCAGAAGACGCATTAGACGAGATCAACTGCATTGAAACCAGACAGAGGCTCAACCCAGTGGTAACGACCGGCGTCCCGGGTTTTATCCCACGAGGTAGTTCAAAATGAAAACCGAAGATCCCCTGGAGCAACTGATGCAAGAGGAGCAAATACGTGAGGCTTTGAATTCACACTGGCGCGCGTCGGCGGCCGGCGATGCAAACGCGGAGCACGACATTTACGATGACGATGCCATTTGCGACTATCCCCAGTCAGGCGAGCGCATCCTCGGGCGAAGCAATTTACAGGCTTTGCGGAGTCATCATCCCGGCAAGCCGTCAGGTTTCACTGTCAAGCGAATTATCGGAAGAGGTGATCTCTGGATCACGGAATACACAATCACCTACCAGGGGCGACCGGCATACACCGTGAGTATTATGGAGTTCCGCAACGGTAAGGTCGTGCACGAGACGCAGTATTTCGCGGATCCCTTCGAGGCTCCGGCTTGGCGGAGCCAATGGGTTCAGCGCAACACCTGACGCCTGTAGATTCAAACTGACTTCACTGCCAATTTCTGTATTCGGTTTGCCATCGCTGTATAGCCGTGTACGATCAGAGATCATTTTGGTGACATGGTTCACGCATGGCTAAAAATGGTTTTATTCGCAGGGTTGGAGTCGGTGTCGTCTCTCTCATTCTCTTGTTTTTGACCGCATGGGCCATGCTGGCGCTCTACTTCGATGTGCGCGTGCATTGGTTGCGCATTCCATGCATTGCAGCATTCCTGCTGGCCGTGACAGCGATTCTGATTACCGCGAAGCGCTTCCGGTACCGCGTGCTTGGCTGCGTCCTTTGTTTTCTGGTGGTGCTGGGCTGGTGGCTTTCACTCAAGCCATCGAACGAGGGCAATTGGCAGCCCGATGTTTCGCGTCTCGCTTATGGAGAAATGAACGGCGACCGCGTCACGATTTATAACACGCGCAGCTGCGACTACCGCGCTGAGTTCGATTACACCTGCGAGTGGCCGACGCGGAAAGTGGACGTATCACAAATTCGCGGTATGGATCTTTTTGTGGATTACTGGGGTTCGCCATGGATCGCGCATACGATTCTGAGCTTCGACCTCGGCAACCATCAGTACATCGCATTTTCGATCGAGGCGCGCAAGCACGTAGGTCAGAGCTATTCGGCTGTCCGTGGGTTCTTCCGCCAGTTCACGCTGATCTCTGTGGTGAGCGATGAGCGGGACCTGGTGCGTCTGCGCACAAACTATCGCAAAGGCGAAGACCTGTATCTCTTTCGCACTACGGCGACGCCGGCGTTCGCGCAATCGCTGTTTCTGGACTACATCCATTTCACGAACTATCTGCACGATCATCCAAAGTGGTACAACGCGTTGACCAACAATTGCACGACTGAGATTTTCACACTGAAGACAATGAGAAGCCTGCCGCGCAACTGGACCGTTCTGCTGAATGGCAAGGGTGCTCAGGAACAGTACCGAGAGGGCAATCTGGCAGGCGATGGTTTGCCATTGGATGAACTGATGAGACGTGCCCACATCAATCCCGCGGCTAAGGCAGCAGACCAGGACCCAGAGTTTTCAAAACGTATCCGTCAGAACAGGCCGGGGTTTGGGGACGTCAGGTAGCAGTAAACCAGATGCGCCTAAACCAACTGTGCGCCCGCAATTTCTTCCAACACCTTCAGGGGCGATACCTGAGGCGCTACCAGTACTTCGGGGCGCACGAGGAATGTCTGCTCCAGGGCGTACTGCCCGGCAAGGACGGCGTGGGGGACGGTGTCGGTGTAGACCATCCAACTGGAGCCAGGGGGGAAGTCGAAGCTGTACTTGGGGCAATCGGCCTGGAAGCGCGGATTCTCTTTGAGGAAGTTGTGGAAGCGCATCATGAAGTCGTCATAAGGTGAGCGCTTGATGGAGGGAATCGCTGCCCCAAGTCCAATGCCGCGGCCGAGCGATTTCGCCGCCCGGCTCACCGCGCCGTCGCGATGGGGTGCGATTTCGCCCGGGGCGAACTGCTTCACCGTCTTCGCGAAGGGATCGCTGACCACCCAATCCCGCGTGCGGGACGGATGAATGTTGTTGAAGAAACGGAGAATGCGCGCTCCGTGGGTCGGCCTCGTAGGAAAAGCGTCGGTGTGGAGCAGGTCGTTGCGCCGGCGCTGCGGCAGGTCACGGCCCTCTTCTTCCTGCGGGCGAAAGCTGGCGTAATCAAGCTGCCAATTAGCGTTGTAAGGTGCGAGAAAGCCAGTGAGGAACTCGGTTACGCTCTTCGAATACCAGCGCATGATGCTTTGCAGCCGGGCGACAGCTTGTGCATCAGCGGTCTTCGTGTCGACGCCGCTCAGCTTATCGATATTTGGCTTGTAGGCAATGTTTTTGTGCAGCGAGCTGTCGGTCTGCTGCTGCCCAAGAAGGAACCGGATGTCGCCGTCGGGAATGGCGATGGGCGTCTGCGGGAAGTAGAGGATGTCTCCGGACTCAAGCTGGGCGCACCATGCGCGTGACTGA
>Ga0206946_1001_pt3 | contig 154150 bp, 133 predicted proteins | sample Alteio_BWOrgHeat_2_FD_152965 | JGI IMG/M metagenome (GOLD analysis project Ga0206946, IMG submission 152965) | Enriched cells from forest soil in Barre Woods Harvard Forest LTER site, Petersham, Massachusetts, United States -... | ecosystem: Environmental > Terrestrial > Soil > Temperate forest >... | reverse complement strand
AACATGACCTTTGCCGCCCCAGATTACGGTTCGCGAGAATCCGAATTCGAGATTCTCAGTTGGCTTAAAGCTGATTTTTTCAGCGTGAACCCAAGGCGCGTTGGGATAGGTATGTCCTTTCAGGCTGCCGACCAGGAAATAGTATCGGAATGGTCCTGTCAGCCGTGAAAGCCCCGGGATGCGAAGCGGTTCTGCGCGATCAATCTGAAATGCATAGATATTTTCGGCATTCGTGCTCCAGGCGAAGCTGCTGCCCTGATTCGGCGACCACCAGTGATCGTTTTTCCCGAATGAGATTTGGTGGTTCAGAATGTTGTAAGAGAGATTCGCTTGCATCACCCGAAACGTATTCGTAGTCGGAATCGGGCCAAGTGGGATTGTGTCCTGCCGGGGATTCGATGCGATTGGAATGTTAAAATCGAGTCCCGAAAGATAGGCGAACAATTCCTCTGAATACCCCGGAGCGCTGGGCGCATGCTGATATTCGCCGCGGAAGTAAAGCGCAAACCGTCCGGCCGAGCTACGCGCGCTGAAACCTGTGTAATTGTTAAAGCCTTCCTGATATGGGCGTCCGTAGTCATTGATGATCGTTTGTCCAAGATGGAAGCTATCGCGGAGAGGAGTGCCGGCGATTCCTCGCAATTGTGTGTATGCGCTCTCAAATTCGGCACGCACAGTGCGGGCTCCGAAATTATTCTCCAGCCCCGGAGCGACTTCGTGCAGCACGCTGAGATAAATATCCCGCGCCTCCTGGTTATTGCTGTCCGCATCAATATTGTCGGCGGTGTGCTGCAGCATATGTAAAATGCTGAGTCGCGTCCAGGGACGTAAGCCAAGAAATGCCGTATCCAGATAACCCAGTCCCTGCAGGCGGCTTAAAGCCGGGTAAACCCAGCTATCCATGGGAATATAGGTGGACCCTTGTGTACTGACGATTGTGATCGGAGAAGCGGGGGTATAGTTTGGCGGAATAGACTGCTGCGGGCTCCCACCGTCGACAGCAGTATCCGCAGTGATCTTCTGGTCTGTATTTTCCTGAGACAATGCGGATTGCAGCGGAAAACTAAGCGCCGAAAAAAAACAGATCAAAGGAATAAATTTCGGGACAAGTTTCACTCACACCTCAAAAAATGGGTATTGATCCTTTCCGCAGTGAATCTCAGGTTGCGGAGGAGCAGATATATATTTCCAACTGCATTGCTTCAAGGCTAGATGAACCAACCCATCATGACAAGCGAGTCCTTGCAATTGGATGAAAAGAGTGCCGCGTCTTCTCATAGATGAGGTGACGAAACGCCTACAAACGGAAACGCGATCAAAAAGCGTTTCACCTACAGAATAAAGACGTGCCGAGATGACGCTGCCGGGCCGCCGCCGGCCGATTGCCTGGCAGCCTTGATTGCCTGTTCTATCTCTTTCTCGAAAGACTGAGCGATTCGCTGCTTTTGCTCATTTGTGAAGAGGTTCTTTGCGGATAAGTATTTCTCCATCTTCCGTAAAGGGTCTTGGCTGGTCTTCGCGGATTCGTTTGTTGAAAAGTCTTTGCACGCTATTAAGCACGGACCACCACCCTGCCGCGTCCGGATGATGCATTCATGAGCAACGCGGTAGACAGCAACCACATCGCGTCCGTCAACCGGGATTACGGGAAAGCCATAGGCTTCGGCTTCGATACCTTCTGAAGGATCCCCGATGTTGACATAAATAATCGGCAATTTTTGAGCTTCGGCGAACCGAAGCGCCTCGTGTCCGGCCTTAGAGAGCCCGGGATGTTGAGAAAGAAATGCAACGGTGATATGTCCAGTCTTTCCCGTGCCACGCGCGAAGGCTATCCCGGTTGCAAGTGCGCTCTGCACGTCGAGGCCGGTGCTTGGTGCCATCTTCCACTTTTTCTTCTCTCTTTTCGAAGCCAGCTGATCATGGTGATCCAAAAGCGAGCGAAGAGGCGTGCCTTTGAGAAAAGCAGCTACAACTGCATTCGATGGGAATACGAGAGCATCTTCAGGGCGCAAATCAATCGCCGCGCCTACTGCCGCGGCTTCTTTTCCTTTCAGAACAGAACGGCCACCGATATTTCTGAAGCGCGACTCCAGGATGCGGCATTTGAGCATCGTGGAATACATTTGCTGCAATTTGTCGTTGCTGATAAGAGACGGTGCGGTCTCCGGAGGGGTCTTCTTTTTCGTTTTTGTAGCCATGTCTTCGGCCAATTGTAGCGCAGCAACTGAATGACTCCCGAACAACGACTTTTCCATTTTCATGAACTGCAAAGAACTAAGGTGCGAAACAGTAGTTTTCAACAGAAGTGTGAAAAAGCCTGTGCAAGACCGGGCATTTAAAAAACAAAACACAGCAATGACGCGGGGTTTAGCTCTCTGCACACTTTTGGTTGCAGCACAGTAGATCGGGCTGCCGTGCTGTTTTTAGGTGGAATAATCTGCGTTAATACGCACATACTCCGCAGTCAGATCGGTTGTCCAGAAACGGCATGAGCCGTTGCCCATCCCGAGGTCGACGCGCACGGTGAATTCCCGTTGCTTAAGATAGGAATGTGCCGCTGGTTCGTCGAAATTAGCAACGCGACCGCCATTACGGCAAATTTGTTGTTCACCAAACCAGATGCTGATTCGATCCGGATCGACAGCTACGCCTGAATAGCCGGTGGCAGCCATAAGCCGCCCCCAGTTCGGATCGCATCCTGCCCACGCGGTTTTTACGAGCGGCGAGTGGGCGATTGCCTTCGCCACCTTCAACGCATCGCCATCCGTTGGAGCGCCCTCAATCTGCAATTCCACGACATGCGTTACGCCTTCGCCGTCGTCCACAATTTGTTTGGCGAGAGATAGGCAGACTTCACTAAGCCCCTTGGCGAACGCCCCATTGTCGGCGGTGACTGCGGCACCGCTTGCTCCGGAAGCCAGCAGCAGCACAGTGTCGTTGGTGGAGGTGTCGCCGTCGATGGAGACGCGATTGAAGCTGGTTTCTACGCTCTTCTGCAGGAGCTTGTCCAGTGGAAGGGGATCGATGGCAGCATCCGTAAAAATGTACACCAGCATCGTCGCGTGGGGCACAAGTTGCGGGTGGATCATGCCCGCGCCTTTGCAAACGCCTGTGATACGCACTGTCCTGCCATCTACGATCAAAGACGCATGGGCTGTCTTCGGCTTCGTGTCCGTGGTCATGATGGCGTGTGCAAATTGTGAGAAGTGGTCTAATGTTGCTCCCAGGGATGCCGCAACATCGGGCAGCGCGGCAATGGGTTTCTCCGCAGGCAGAGGAACACCGATAATACCGGTCGACGACGGAAAAACCTCGTGACCTTCGCAATGAAATGTCTCAGCCGCCGCCGCGCATACTCGCTCACAGGCATCGATTCCGCCCTGACCCGTTGCGCAGTTAGCATTGCCCGCATTTACAGCGACCACGCGCACATGTCCCGCGCTCCGCGCCAGATGCCTGCGGCCGACAATGATCGGCGCAGCCACGACGCGGTTGCCGGTAAACATGGCGGCAGCGCTTGCTGACCTATCTGCCACAGCGACAGCGAAGTCTGGTTTACCGCTCGGCTTAATTCCAGCCTTTACGGCAGCAAAGCGAAAGCCAAGGGGCAGCGCTTCAGAGGGGGCGAGGGATGAATCGTTCATTGTTGATATTTACTCTAAATACGATACCAATTAAGAGAGGATAAAGATTGTTACTTGAACGTTCTTCGGAATTTTTGCGCATGCAGCAGGTCAGTGTTGCGCGTGGCGATGCGATTGTGCTGCACAATATCAATCTGACGATTGCCAGCGGCGAGCACGTCGCCATTCTCGGTCCTAATGGTTGCGGCAAGTCAACGCTGATCAAAACCATAACGTGTGAGTGCTACCCAATCTTCACTCCTGAAATGCAGTGCCGCCTGCTGGGGCGCGAACGATGGGATGTCTCGCAATTGCGCAGCCATTTGGGAGTGGTATCGGCTGACCTGCCGGGTGAGCGTACGCCTGTTTCCAAAGGACGCGACGTGGTTGTCGCCGGATTCTTCTCCGCGTCAACCATCTGGCCCAATCTCCATATCACCGAAGAGATGCGTGCAAGCGCGCATGAGGCGATGGCATTGATGGAAGCCACGCATCTTGCTGACAAGCTTGTCGGGGAAATGTCTGCCGGGGAGCAGCGCCGCATCATGATTGCCCGTGCCCTTGTCCACAAGCCGGAAATGCTCCTCATGGACGAGCCGTCGAATGCGCTGGATATTGCGGCCCAGCGTGAACTCCGGGATGCTTTGCGCGTCGTCGCACAGCAGGGAACTGGAATCATCATGGTGACGCACCATCTTGCCGATATTCTGCCCGAGATCAACCGCGTCATCATGATGCAATCGGGGCGCATTGTTGCGGATGGACCCAGACAACAGCTGATCACCGCTGCAAGGCTGCGCGAATTGTTCGGCGTGGAAGTCGCGTTGACTGAACGTGATGGCTACTGGCATAGCTGGTAAAGTGCTGCCTTTTCAATTGAGTATGCTTCGGGCATGCGCACATCCGATCCTCTGCATGCGAGAGCTTGATTCATGCCGTGTCTCAGGCGTAATCTCTTGGAACACGGGAAAGGAGGTTGATCCAGCGAATGAAAAGTTCTGAAGGCAGTAGTTGCACGATCCTACGTGAGGTGACTGAGGCTTAGAGCACCCTTTGCTCTAGACCTGGCGATTCACAACCATGCGCCGAGGACCACTCAGATTGAAGGGTGCCTCAGGTCAATCTCAACAGTTCACCGTCTATCAAAGGCCCGCTTGCCAGATTTGGCAGTGGGCCTTTGTGCATTCCAGTTCGTGCAGAGTTTAAGTCAAATGCTGTGTGAGTGATTTAGTAATTGCCTTTTATGTACTTGCTTCTCATCGCGTCATTCCGCTCTACAATAAGGCTATGGAACCCCTCGTTATCGCTGGCAAAGCTTTTCAATCGAGACTGATCGTTGGCACAGGCAAATATAAGGATGGCCCGGAGACCCAGGCTGCCATTGAAGCCTCTGGCGCGGAGATGGTGACCGTTGCTGTCCGCCGGGTCAATCTCGATCGCTCCAAGGAATCGCTGCTCGACTTCATCGATCCGCAGCGGTATTTTCTGCTCCCGAACACGGCTGGCTGTTACACGGCGGAAGAAGCGATTCGCGCAGCGCGCCTTGGGCGCGAGGTCGGAATCTCGGACTGGGTCAAGATTGAGGTCATTGGCGATCAGGCGACACTCTATCCGGATGTTCAGGCGACGCTCGAAGCTACCCGGACATTGGTAAAGGAAGGCTTTACCGTTCTTCCGTATACCTCTGACGACATTGTATTTGCGAAGCGCTTGATCGATGTAGGTGCAGCGGCCGTCATGCCTCTGGCTGCTCCTATTGGAAGCGGTCTGGGCATCCAGAATCGCGCCACGCTGCAAATCCTCCGTGAAATGATTACCGAAGTCCCGCTCATCGTCGATGCAGGTGTTGGTACTGCCTCCGATGCGGCACTGGCGATGGAGTTGGGCGCAGACGGGGTGTTGATGAACACAGCGATTGCCGCAGCCGGGAATCCCATTTTGATGGCCGAAGCAATGCAACATGCAGTTCTCGCTGGGCGACAGGCATATCTCGCCGGCCGCATGCAACGCAAACTGTATGCGACGGCAAGTTCGCCCTTGGAAGGCATTTCGCGGTAGGAGGGTATTGATGGCCGAATCGATTTTCCGAATAGCGGCTATTGCCCAGGCCTTTTCTCATAGAAGGTCCTAATCCGACCGCATCTTCACCATTACTGTTCCCGGTATCACGTATCAGCTAAACTCATCCTCAATGCGAGTTTTCGGCATTGATTGCGGAACCGAATGTACAGGCTACGGTGTTGTCGAGTGGGACGATGCGCAGCGCGAGCCTCATCTCGTCTCGCTGGGGTGCGGAGGCATCCGGCTGCCCAAGAAGGAATCGCTCTCGCAACGTCTGGCGCTGCTGTATGCCGAATTAAATGCATTGCTGACGGCTCACCAACCTGACGTCGTGGCAATTGAAGAGGTTTTCTACTCTGTGAATGCAAAATCGGCCCTGAAGCTGGGGCAGGTGCGTGGAGTTGCTCTTCTCGCGGCAGCCACAGCAAATCTTTCTGTAGCCGAATACGCACCCCTCACCATCAAATCAACCGTGGTCGGTTACGGTCTGGCACAAAAGGAGCAGGTGCAGTTCATGGTGGCACGATTGCTGCAACTGGCCGACAGGCCAGAACCCGCCGATGCGGCTGATGCGCTGGCCATTGCAATCTGCCACATCCACACCGCACAAACACTCACATTGCAAAGGGCTAGTCGGTAAATGATAAAGAAAGTCTTACCCGGATTGGCATTTCTATGTCTTGGAAGCGCATTGATCGCCGCTGGGCAGAGCAGCACGCCGGCACGCATACGCTTCGTTTTCGAAAATCCTAAACTGCAGCCATCGAACTACGTCCTCGACATCAACGAAGACGGAACCGGCCATTTTCGGTCTGCGCCTGGAAGTGCAGCGGCCCCTGATGCTGAAGGAATCACACCCCAGCCGTTAGAAACTGACATCAAAATCAATGAGCCTTTGCGCGGCATCCTTTTCAAGACCGCGCGCTCTCATAATTTCTTCAATGTAGCTTGCGAAAGCACCAAGGCGAAGGTTGCATTCACGGGGAAAAAGGCTCTTCAATATACTGGCCCCGATGGCGAGGGATCCTGCACTTTTAACTGGTCACGCGACCAGCAATTGATGAAGCTGGCGGACGACCTGATCGCGGTCGCTTTCACTCTCGAAATAGGTCGTCGTCTTGCCGTGGAGCATGAACACAACCGCTTGAGCCTCGATGCTGAATTGGAGGAGCTGCAGGACGCTGCCATGGCAGGACGGGCGCAACAAATTCAGAACATAGCTCCGCAACTCGAAGCGATTGCCGGAGACGAGAAAGTATTGGAGCGGGCCCGCAGCAGGGCGCGTCAACTTCTCGGGAAAAATAGCAATTCCACTTAAAAATGCTGCAACTTTGCCGTTTTCCGTCACATCCAGACTGAGTTACGATGGGGTGAAAAATTACTAACCCACGTCGTATGTTGGTGGTCTAATAGTTGTTGGGGGATTAGATGGGCCCGGAAGGAGGTGTCGCGTGCGGCACCTGGCAAATAATATAGAACACACTCGATTCTTCGGAAATCACATTGTCTTTCAGCTACTCATCGCATTTGCTGTAACTTCCTTTACATTCGCTCAGGCCAATAACAGTGTTCGTGCCGTTCGTATCAGCCACGTTGAGGGTACGGCACAGCTACTCGATGGCACCGGTGTGGTCTTCGATCAGGTTCACGCCAATATGCCGGTCACTGAGGGCATGCACATCAAAACCGGCGATGACGGCCGGATTGAGGTGCAGTTTGAAGACGGCAGCGTCGCGCGGGCAACGCCGAACAGCATCATCGACTTTAACCAGCTGCAACGCACCAGCGAAGGCGATACCGTCACGCAGGTAGAGGCTGTCGCAGGTCTTACCTATTACGAATTCAACAATCATGGCGGCAAATATTCTGTCAAAGTTGGGCCGTATACCATTTCGGCCACCAAGAGCAGCATCTTCCGTGTTGGCGTCGATCAAAATCCGGCGCAGGTAGCTGTCATACGCGGAGCCGTACATATTGATACTGTGAACGCCAGCGGTCTCGATGTGCTCTCCAGCCAAACCGCTACACTCGATCTTAAAGACGCCTCAAGCTACGACGTAGCCCAGAGCATTACCGCGGATTCCTGGGATCAGTGGAATTCAGACCGCGACCAGGTTCTTGGCCAGATGGGTGTAAAAGCGACGATGGCTCGCGCCCTGACGGGAAGCCCGAACGATCCAGGCTGGAGTGACCTCGACTATTACGGCAATTGGTATAACATGCCCGGTTATGGCATGGGCTGGACACCTGCGGGCGTCGGCGCCGGATGGGACCCTTTCGGATCGGGATACTGGGGCTACTACCCGGCTTACGGGTATACATGGATTTCCGGTAACGCGTGGGGCTGGTGGCCCTACCATTGCGGCGCGTGGAACTGGTTCAACGGACCCGGCTGGATGTGGTTTCCGGGAAATTGCGGCTGGGGCGCTTTCGGCAACGGCTGGTATCCGGTAACGACAGTGTGGAATCACCCGCCAAACTATATATTGCCTGCCCGTCCGAGAGTACCTGTCAAGTCGGTAAGTGGTCCCACCCACATACCTCCGCCGCAGGCATTAATTTCTGTGAACCGGGAGCCGGGCAAAGCTCCATTCCGGGCCGTTGGCGGCGAGAAACCAGTTGCTCAGCCGATTGAGTACAACGGCAAGACGCTCCAGCCCATCGACACATCTGTTCATCCGAAGATCGCTGGGCCTTTAGGAGATAGCTTCTCTGTCGCATCGGGTTATGTGCCTGTTCGTTCCGGCGCAATCCCCCAGGGAAGCGCCCGCACGACATATTTGCCGCCATCATCAGGTGAGCCTCGCAATACGATCGCGCCGGCGATGCCTCGAAATACGTTGGCAGCGCCTCCACGGTATTCGTCCCCACCGGCATATCACCCTGCTCCCAGCAGCGGTGCTATGTCTGGAAGCGCCCCGCATTACTCGGCTCCGTCAATGTCCTCACCTCCGCCTTCGGCGCCGTCCGGTGGCGGAGCACGTCCGCACTGAGATTGACCAAGCAAAGGCTGCCACATCAAAATGTGGCAGCCTTTTTCTTATGTCCCCTTAATTGCCGTGCAGTGCCCGATACAGCTTCGCCGCAGCTTCCAGGGGTAACGCCTCGGCACGCGCCTGCAGAGAAACTCCAGCATGTTCGGCAGCGCGGCTGATTACGGGAGGCTCATAGCCCGCAGCGCGCAGATTATTCTGCAATGTTTTGCGTTTTTGCGCGAAGCATTGCCGTAGAAAAGCGATGAAGCCGTCAACATCGATGCCTAGTTCTTCAAAGCGAGGAGCGAATGTCAACCGTAATATACTCGAATGGACCTGCGGTGGCGGTGAAAACGCCCCGGGTGGAAGCGTCATCAGCTTCTCCACACGGGCGTAGAGCTGCGTTGTGGCGGAGAGCAGTCCGTAGTCGCGCGTTCCAGGTGCGGCAGCCACGCGGTCGGCCACCTCCCGCTGCATCATGACAACTGCGCGGGAAATCGCATCGTGGTAGCGAAACAAATGCAGCAGAATATCGGACGTGATGTAGTAGGGTAGGTTGCCAACCACCAGCAGCTTTTCGTCATTGCCGCGAAGCGAGGCCAGATCGACAGTCAAAATATCCTGCTCGATGACGTAGACCGAGGTTCCGGCAAATTGTTTCCGCAGACTTGCTGCCAGTTCGCGATCAAGCTCGACGGCAATGAGCTTTGAGGTTCTCTGTGCAAGGATCTCGGTGATTGCCGCCTGGCCGGGTCCAATTTCAACGACAGTCTTGTCAGCAATGCTGCCCAATGCCTCGACAATGCGAACGCGAGCGCTCCGGTCGGCGAGAAAGTTCTGCCCCAATTTTGCTTTCTGCGGCATCTTATTTAAGTTGTTATCCTGAGCAGGCCTACACTATCGCTGCAGTGCACGTTGGCATACACACTTATTTGAAACACTAGCCTTCATCATACGAATAAAACGGGGAGCGATCGTACACATGCACATTGTTTTTGCCGCGCCAGAATGCGTGCCTTTTGTTAAAACCGGCGGCCTTGCCGATGTTATCGGTTCGCTTCCACGAGAAATCGCCCGGCATGGTCATGAGGTGACCGTGTATCTGCCCTACTACCGCCAGGTGCAGAACCACTTTCCTGAAAAGAAAATCGCCATCCCCAGCATCACGATTCCATTTGAGTATTACAACCGCTTTGTCTCGGTGATCGATGGCGGCAAGCGCGATAGAGTGCAGTTTTATTTTATTGACTGCCCTGAGCTCTTTGATCGCGAAGAACCCTACGGGACACAAGCCGGTGAGTACCCGGACAATTGGGAGCGATTCGGTCTCTTCTGCCGTTCCGTGCTCGAAGCGAGCAAGCAAATCGGAGTCCCCGATATCTTCCATCTTCACGACTGGCAGGCGGCGATGCTCTCCGTCTATCTGCGTACTATCTACTATTTCGATCCCGTGCTGCGCAAAGCAGGCACCGTCCTCACCATCCACAATGCGGGATATCAAGGCTGGTTTCCGCCTGTTACCACCGAGCGGTTGTTGCTGCCATGGGATATTTTCACCGTGGACCGGCTGGAATACTACAACACCTTCAACTTTCTGAAGGGCGGGATCGTATACTCCGACGCGCTCACCACTGTCAGCCGTAAATATGCGGAAGAAATTCAAACATCCGAATTTGGCAATGGCCTTGAAGATCCACTGCGCAAGCGTTCAGCAGACCTTCACGGCATCCTGAACGGAGTGGATTATTCCAAATGGAATCCGGAAACCGACGGCAAAATCGCTGCACATTATTCCGCCAGGGATCTGAGCGGCAAAGCGGAATGCAAGCGCGACCTGCTTCATGCTTTCGGCGCTTCCCATGTGAATGAAGATGCCGCCGTGCTCGGTATTCTCTCCCGTTTCGCTACCCAGAAAGGCTTTGACCTCACCGCGCAGATTGTCGAACGTCTTACTTTCGAGAATATCTTTCTGATTGTGCTCGGCACTGGTGAACAGTATTACGAAAATCTCTTTCGTTCCCTGCATGACCGATTCCCGGATAAGATTTCCGTCCGCGTTACCTATGACGAAACGCTGGCACACAAGGTCGAGGCCGGTTCTGACATCTATCTCATGCCATCGCGTTATGAGCCCTGCGGTCTGAACCAGATTTACGGCCTCAAATACGGGACAGTACCGGTCGTTCGTGCAACAGGCGGCCTCGACGACACCATTCAGGAATGGGATCCAGAAACGCGCACCGGCACGGGCTTTAAATTTTATGGCTATTACGCCGACGACTATCTAAAGACCGTGCAGCACGCACTTGCCGTATTCCACGACAAGGATGCGTGGCATACGTTAATGCGTAACGGTATGGCGCAGGACTATTCCTGGACCAAGCCAGGCGAAGAATACATCAAGGTGTATGAAGAGGTTGCCACGCGGCGGAATTAAACCGGGTTCTTCGATACTGTCCAGGAATGCCGATTTACGCCTCTCAAAGGCTGTTTCCCGGCAGATTTCTAGGTAAGCGGATACCGTTTGCGAATCATTACAAATAACGGAATGCCAGCCAGAATAATCAACGTGCCAATCAGTGAATTGCGCAGGTTCTCCGCATACGAGAAATAAAGCAGCACGGCGGAGGCAAGAACGAAGAGCGCTGGAAGCACCGGATATCCCCATACACGATAGGGTCGCGGTGTATCCGGCTGGCGTTTCCGATACACGAAGATCGTCGTAGCCGTGATCATATAGAAAAGCCATTCTGCAAAGATGGCCAGCTCAAATAGCTGCTGAAAGCGTCCCACGACCAGCAACAGCAGAGAACTGAGTACGGCCTGCACGATCAGAGAAGTGGATGGGCTCTGAAATCGCGGATGAATATGCGCGATGCTATGAAAGAATAGCTGGTCGCGAGCTGCGGCAAAAGGCACCCGTGCGCCGGACATAATTGTTCCGTTGAGAGTGACGAATATGCTCAACGCCATCGCTGCGGAGACCAGAACCGCCCCTGCATGCCCGGACACGACTGCCATGGCTGCGACTGCAGGACGCGGGGATGTGGCAATCTGCGTTGCCGGCAGAATGTACTGAATCGCCGCATTTGTCGCCATATACAGAGCGCCCACAATGAACAATCCGACAATGAGCGCAAGCGGCAGGCTCCGCTCAGGGCGCTTCACCTCGCCCGCGACCATGGTGAGATCATTCCATCCGTCATAGGCCCACAGTACGGCGATCATCGCCACCATAAATCCACTGAATCCACCCTGCGAGCCGGTGAACGACGTTTTGAAATTCACAAGCGAGCCGGTATGCGACGTAAAGCAGAAGATCGCAATGACGACGATCAGTACGCCTTTCAGCCAGGTAAAGATCAGCTGAAAATCGCCTGCTTTTTTGATTCCCAGGTAGTTAAGCCCCGTAATCAGCCACGTCGCTGCAATCGCGAAAAGTTGTGACCAGTAGATGGCCGTCGATCCATGAAAGACAGGGTGTTCCAGCCACGCAAATACTCCAAAGATGGCGAGCGTGCGCGCCAGGCCGCTGGTAACACTGGCAATTGAGGCGGGCTTGGCAACGGCAAACCATGTCCACATATAGAGAAATGCCGGAAGATCGCCATAGGCCTTGCGGATGTACACATATTCGCCGCCGGCGTAGGGCATCATGGCGCCCAACTCGGCGTAAGTCATCGCTCCGAATAACGAGAGCAAACCGCCAACGATCCACGCCAGATAAACAAGGCCGGAGCTTCCAACCGCGCGCATCATCTCATGCGGTACGAGAAAGATGCCGCTGCCGATGATGGTTCCTACGACAATAGCGGTTGCGTGCGATGCACCAAGAACACGCGGCAGATCATGCGTTTGTGTGGCTTCTTGCGTTGACGGCAATGAATGGAACTCCTGATCGGCTTTTAGTGGTAAAGCTTGAGTTCTTTCCAGTCTGCCTGATATGACCTCTTTCTGCCACGGCATAAATAGATGGGGCGATGCTCATATGGCATCGAATAGGGATTGTCCATCTTGCCGACGACTTCACATGAGGCATAGAACCGAGCCATTTGCTCAGGTGTCGCGTCCACAATCACGATCATTTCGTCGCCGGTGTAGCCACGAGGCCCCCATATCCAATAATTCTGGTGTCCGCTGATGGCGGGTGGCAATCCATACTTCCGTCCCAGAACGTCGATGGCTCCCGCATCGCCATAATTCTGTCCATAAATGCCGGTGATCGCGCGCTCCTGCGGTGGCAGTGCATTGTAAATATGCCCCACTCTGTCAGCGAGCTCCTGCCACCCAAAACGGTCCGCATAGAACTGCGGCAGCAGCGGCTTGTCCTTCTCTACTTCTGAATCATGCGACGTATAGTGCAGCCTTTCCGCATAAGCAATCCATTGCTGCGGCGGCAGTACGGGAACGGAAAAAGGAAAGAAAGCGACGATGCCCACGACCAGCAAAGCCGTGTAGATGCCGATAAGCCCATTGCGCCACATTTTCTGTTTTGCCCAAGCAAACCACGCAACCGCTCCAGCAGCAAAAAAGACCGGGTAGGCCGGTGCGAGATAGTAGTCTTTTGCATGGAGCGCCATCATCAAGGCGAGAAAAAGAAGATAAAAGACGCCCAGAAATCGAAAGCTGCGTGCAGCCTTCGCAAAGAGTAGCCACAGAACACCCGTCGCCCAGAGCAAAAGATTATGCGGCGTAAGCATCATAATCTGCCCAAGAAAAAATGGAAGTGGAGGCAGTTTTACGTCCTTGCCCGTGGATTGCACGGCGCGAAGCCATTCCAGGGTAGGGAAGTGGTAATGTACCTGCCAAAGAAAATTCGGAAGCGCAAGAATGACAATCAGCAACACCGAAACGGCGAACCAGAGATTGGCCAGGATGCGCCGCTGCGGAGTGAGCAGCAATGCCACAAGCATGGCGACAAGAAAGAAAACAACGGAGTCCTTGTTTTCAAAGGCCAGTCCAGCGCTGACACCCATCACGATCCACCAATTACGAATTTCCGCAGGAGAATCGGACCGCACAATCCGGATCAAGGCCAGCGTGCAAAGCATCCAGAAAATGGGGTCGAAGGAATTCATCGATAAATAGCTATCGATCCCCAGATAGACTCCGCCAGCTATCACCGCCAGCATCGCCAGCGCGGCGGCCTTGCGTCCCCCTCCAAGCGCCCAAACCAGCAGGCCAGTCAAAAAGACTTTCGCAGCGCCGGCGACACCGGAGATGAGCCGCAGCGTCCACATCGTTTCATGGCCGAAGAGCATGTCGCTCAGCCGTGCCTGCAAGGCAGTAAGCGGTGGCTGATCCACATATCCGAATGCAAGGTGCCTGCCGCAAACGAGGTAATACATCTCGTCGCGAAAGATGCCATAGCCGGCATGCTGAGCAAGGATATTGCCGACAATCTGGATAGCAAGCTTGAGAGCGGCAAAGATAAGACTGAGCTGGAGAATTAAACGCAATTCTGTGCGAACGGGCCCGCGGGCTGTCTTTGGCTGTGTAAGTTCCATGCGTCTGCTTGTGGGTGGAAGTGACTGCGTATACAGCATGCACTACGCAGAAAGGCATGGAAAGTTCCAAATGAAGCTACCGGTTATTGTTGCCCACGATGGGAAATGGGGAGCGGCCTCCAGCCGTCTCCGCCCGGAAGTAGGCATAGATTTCTTCCGCTGTTTTACGAGGCACGACGGCCGTCAGTGCTTCCAGATCGGCGCTCTGTACACTGCGCAGGCTGCCGAAGTGCTCCAGCAAACGAGTACGCGTGCGTGTACCCACACCGGGAATAGAAAGTAACTCGGAATCGCGATCGCGCATCTCTCTCCGTTTGCGGTGATAGCTGATGGCAAAGCGGTGTGACTCATCGCGAATCCGCTGCACCAGATGCAGAACTGGCGAACGACGATCGAGAACGATCGGGTCATTCTCTTGTCCGTAGAGGTAGATAATCTCTTCCCGCTTGGCAATAGACGCCAGCGGCTGGCTGGTGAGTCCGAGCTCTTCCAGTGCTGCCGCTGCCGCATGCAGCTGTCCAAGGCCCCCATCGATAAGGATCAGGCTCGGCATGGGCTTATTTTCTTCAGCTATCCTCTTGTAGCGACGCGTCAATACTTCGTGCATGGAAGCGAAATCATCGACGCCTTCCACCGTTTTGATCTGGAATTTCCGATAATCCGATTTCTTCATCGCGCCGTCTTCCCAAACAACCAGGGAGGCGACTGTCTCTGCGCCTTGAATATGCGAAATATCGAAGCACTCAATGCGGCGTGGCAGCTCGGGCAGAACCAGTACATCCTGCAGCGCTTCCTGGATGGCCTTGTTGCTTGGCTGTAATACACGAAAACGCTGATCGAAACTCTGCTTCGCATTCTGCCCGGCGAGATCTACGAGAGAGCGCTTATCCCCACGTTGCGGTACGCTTAGATCGATTCTCCGGCCCGTCTGCTGGCCGAGCAGATCGGCAAGCGCTGCCCGATCTGCAAAATCCACCGGCACATAGATTGCGCGAGGGACATATTGTTGATCGATATAAAGCTGCTTCAGCAGGGCAGAGAAGAATGCGCCGGCCTCGAACGTACTGGAGCCAGGAGACGCCGACTTTTCTGTGTTTTCGTCGTCTGCTTCCAGCAATTCTGGTAGTTCTTCCCAGAAAAATTCGCGCCGGTCGACAATCTTTCCGCCGCGCATGTGGAAAAGATTCACCGCCAACATGCCGTTTTCAAAGTGGTAACCGAAGACATCCGCATCGTCGTTTTCCGCAGAAGCGATCCGCTGTTTCTCCTGTAAATCGGAAACTGTACGCAGCAGGTCACGATATTTGGCCGCGAGCTCAAACATCTCACTGTCTACCGCTGACTGCATTCGGTATTCCAGTGATTTGCCCAGCTCCGCACCGCGACCTTCGAGAAACATCTGCGTGTCGCGGACGGCCTCGCGATACGCTTCCGGCGTGGTCAAACCCTCAACACAAGGGCCGAGACACCGCTTGATGTAGTACTGCAGGCAAGGACGCTGGTGATAACGCGAGAGGTCCACCTTGCAGCTGGGAATAAGAAAGCTGCGGTGAATTAAATCGACGATGCGGTGGGCCAGATTCCCCGGAAAATAAGGCCCGTAATATGCGCTCCCGTCCTTGCGCAGGCGCCGTGTGACAAAGACCTTCGGATACCGGTCGCCGAGGGTGAGCTTCACATAGGGATAAGTTTTGTCGTCCCGCAGCAGGATATTGAAGCGCGGCTTGCGCTGCTTGATCAGGTTGTTTTCTAGGGCGAGAGCCTCGTGCTCGTTGTCGACCAGGATGTAATCCAGGTCGACAGCTTCGCGCATCAGCGATCCGGTTTTGGCATTCGCCTGCGAGGCCTCCAGCAGGTAAGACCGCACCCGGGAGCGAAGATTCTTGGCCTTGCCGACGTAGATGACTTCGCCATCCGCGTTTTTGTACAAATACACGCCGGGCCGCGTCGGTAAGGTACGAATTTTCTCGTAAAAATCCATTGCTTAATCTTATTTTCCAGTTTACGGTTTCTTCGCCTTCCATCCGCCTGATTTGCATGCATCCGAGTAAAAGCTACCTGCTTTCAGGTTGCGGCTGCGACATTAACTGGACGCTAACTAACTCAATCCAAGGATGTTTGAGCATGGTTACGAGGTTTGGCAATGAGGTTGCAATGTATATCTCTGAAAAGCGGGAAAGTCATGTTCTCCGCAATTGGAAGCATGACACATGCGGGCATAAGCCGCAGATGAAGTAGAAGAAATGGAGTGAACATGATGACTCGTATCAGCAAGACATCTTTGCAAACAGTTTCAGCGCTTGGGGCGCTGTCGCTGCTCTTGGCTAGTGGGTGCTCCACGAAGAATTACGTGCGTAGTCAGACTACGCCAGTCATTCAAAAAACGAATGAGCTTGACGACGCGACGGCTACCAATAATCGGAATATCCACGATGTGGACCAACGCGCGCAGCAAGGTATCACCCAGGCGCAAAACAGTGCTAATCAGGCGAACCAGGCGGCCCAGGGCGCAGGAGCGGCGGCTTCGCAGGCAAATCAGGCCGCTCAGGATGCGGTCAATCAGGTCGATTCGCTGGCTAGCGTAGTTGGTAATCTGGATAATTTCAAACAGATTGCTGACGCTCGCATAAATTTCGGCTTCGATAAAGCGGATTTAACCCGTGCCGATCGACAACAGCTCGATGAATTTGCTTCACAGCTCAATTCGCAGAAGAGCTATATACTTGCCATCACCGGCGGGACTGACTCCGTGGGCTCGAGGGAATATAACTACGACCTCAGTCAGCGTCGGGCTCGGGCTGTAGTGCAGTATCTGGCTTCGAAGTACGGTGTGGCGCCGCGCAAGTTCTATCTCATCGGCATCGGGAAAGATCAGGCAGTGGCCTCGAACAGCACTGCTGCAGGCCGCGCCAAGAACCGCAGGGTTGAAATCCAGATGCTTTCCAATATGAGCGGCGGCCAAAGCGGTACGCAAACGACCGCGCAGGCGTCAGGCACGGTAAAACTGCCACAGGATGGGCAAGTGAACTCGCCGCAGCCGCGATAAATCCGAAATCAAAAACAAAAAAACGCGAACAGCACCGAGTCTGTTCGCGTTTTTGTTTTTTTGCCTTTTTTTATAGAGCCATTTGGCGGATGTGTGCCGCCCGCACATCATTTGCTGTGTAGAGAGAGAAGAAAGGCGCGCCCTGCGCCGCAGCTTCCACTGCAGGACGGCCATTCGCTTCTTCACGCTCCACCAGACAGGCAATACCGATCACCCTCATTCCCGATTCGCGTGCTGCTTCAATGGCTGTAATTGTCGAAGCGCCTGTGGTGCACACATCGTCCACAATCAATACTGGCGCATCTTTTTCAAAGAAGCCTTCAATGCGCCGTCCTGTGCCATGCGCTTTCTCTGCTTTACGGACGAGAAATCCGTGAATCAGCGGAGCGCCATGATGCTCCTGCGCATACCATGCACTCGCTGTAGCCACGTTGGAAACGATGGGATCGGCGCCCATCGTAAGGCCGCCGACAGCCGCGGGCTTGATCTTCTGCTGGTGGAGCAGTTCTAGAATCGCCAGACCTGTCAGGCGCCCGCCCTCTGCGTGCAGCGTCGTGGTGCGACAGTCAATGTAGTAGTCGCTCGTTCCTCCGGAGGAGAGCTTGAATTCCCCCAGCTTGAAGGAGATGCGTGAGAGCAGATGGAGCAGCGCACTGCGGTAATGGGTGGTCATGAGTATCTGAGGATGATTTTATAGCGGTTTGAAAGAGCGCAGATCATTCTCGTGGGTCCTAGCTGTTCAACCGCTCCAGATGCCGAAAGCCGTCGGTTTGCAGCAGCAGTCCGGAGAAAAGTGTGAAGTTATACGCAGCATGAACAACCGTGCTGGCTGCAACCGACTTTAACTGCAGGCGAATGATGCAAAGCACAGCACTGACAATTCCGATCAGCAGCAGAGGGGCCCATGCATGCGAGACTTGTGTGGCATGCAGCAGGGCAAAGGGAATTGTGGTTAAGACGATGGAAAGGGGAATCGTCATCCAGGAGAGCGCTTCGGGTGAAAGAATCTCTCGACGCATGAGCCAGCGGAATGCGTGGATTAGCCCCGGCAGCAGGAAGCCGCGAAAAGCCAGTTCTTCAAGCAGTGGCGCAAAAGTAATGCCGAAAAACAGCATCATCCATGCTCCCAGCGGAGATCCCATCATGTCCTGCATGATCGGCGGATCTTTCGGCATCGGCAGATAATTGCCCAGCATGGTGATGCCGAACCCCAGTCCCAACCCGAGAGCGAGCAGCCATAGAAACCTGGTCCTGGCCGCTCCCACATTCCAGTGGATACCTTGCAGGAAAGGCTGCTGCCAGAGCAGGGGAAAGACCCCAACGGCAACAAGCGCCGTCAGCGCATAGGTAAGCATTTGCGCCGGAATCGCCAGCCGGGCGTCCGAGCCCATCATTTCGAAAATTGCATGATAGCTTCTGCCGCCGAAAAGATGCGATTGCTTCGCCAGGAAAAGGCTCAATGCTTCTCCGATGAACAGCATTGGCACGGTCAGGATAAAAAAAAGAACCGCATGGCCCAAATGCGGGAGATCAACCGGCTGCGGATACGCATACGGCTGATAGAGAGGCTCCGGCGGCACCGGTTCTGCAGGCTCCGCGGGAGGCACAGGTGTCAGCGAGACAGGATCGAGTGTCATTGAATCATTGCTTTCTTCGCTGACTTGCGCCGTTTTGGCGCGGCGTTGCCATTAGCGCTTGTCTCTGGCATAAGATGGTGCTCCGCGTAATACCGGTGGAGGAAATCGCCGGTATAGGACGTCCTGACGCGCGACACCTGTTCCGGTGTTCCTTCGGCAATAATCTGTCCACCATCTTCGCCGCCTTCCGGTCCCAGGTCAATGATCCAGTCGGCGTTGCGAATCACATCCAGATTGTGTTCGATAATTACGATGGTGTTCCCGAGATCGGTCAGCCGGTGCAACACCTCCAGTAGCTTACGGACATCATCGAAGTGCAGCCCGGTTGTCGGCTCGTCGAGCAGATAAAGTGTCCGGCCCGTCTGGCGCTTCGACAGTTCGCGTGCGAGTTTCATGCGCTGCGCCTCGCCGCCGCTCAGTGTCGTCGCAGCCTGTCCGAGATGGATATACCCAAGGCCGACATCGACAAGTGTTTGCAGTTTTTGCCGGACCTGTGGGATGTCGGCCAGCACCGGCAGTGCGTCTTCAATGGCAAGATCGAGTATGTCCGCAATGGAATAGCCATTGAACTTGACTGCCAGCGTCTCCTGATTGTAGCGGCGGCCATTACAGACTTCGCATTGCACGTAGACGTCCGGCAGAAAGTTCATTTCAATGCGCCGTTGACCTTCCCCCTGACATGCCTCGCAGCGACCGCCTGCCACATTGAAGGAGAACCGCCCGGCCTTATAGCCGCGCTCGCGCGACTCAGGCAGCATGGCGAATAGATCACGGATTGCCGAAAAAACGCCGGTATACGTTGCCGGATTCGAACGTGGTGTGCGGCCAATCGGCGACTGGTCGATGCGGATGGCTTTATCGATATTCTCAAACCCACTGATGCGGCAATGCTCGCCGGGTTCCTCGCGCGAGCCGTAGAGCTGCTTCGCCAGTGCGCGATAAAGAATATCGTTCACCAGCGTGCTCTTTCCCGAGCCGGAGACGCCTGTCACAACCGTCATCACACCCAGTGGAAATTTCGCGGTTACATTGTGAAGGTTGTGGCTGCGCGCGCCTTCTACCGTGATCCACTTGCCATTTGTGGAGCGCGGTTCGAAGCGATGCAGGATCTTTATATCGCCAGCAAGATAGCGTCCCGTCAGAGAGCCTGGGGCGCGCATAATGTCCTGCGGTGTGCCTTCCGCCACGACGTGCCCGCCAAGCTTGCCTGCTCCGGGACCGAGATCGAGCACATAATCGGCATGACGGATCGTGTCCTCGTCGTGCTCGACAACCAGGACTGTATTTCCCAGATTTCGCAACGACTCCAATGCGTTGATCAGCCGTTGATTGTCGCGCTGGTGCAATCCGATGGATGGCTCATCCAGCACATAGAGCACGCCGCGCAGGCGTGAGCCAATCTGCGTGGCCAGGCGAATCCGCTGACCTTCGCCGCCGGAGAGCGTCGCCGCGCTGCGATCAAGCGCAAGGTATCCAAGCCCGACCGCATTGAGGAATTCAAGCCGCTCCACCACTTCCCGCCGCAGACGCTCGGCGATCAATCCTTCGCGTTGTGAAAATTGCAGATTGCGGGCTGCATCGACGGCGTGGCGCAGCCCAAGCGCCGTGAAGTCGGCAATCGACAAGTCGCCCACCTTGACGGCAAGCGATTCAGGCCGCAAACGCCTGCCTTTGCATACTGGGCAGGTCGAAGCGGACATGTAATTCAGCATCCACTCACGATACGTATCGGACTTCGACTCTTCCACTGCATCGCGTAGATAGGCGAGAATGCCGTGAAAGCCAGTGCGGGGAGCTTCCGTCTTTCCGGGGCCGTAGAGCAGGATTTCCTGCTGTTTTTGAGGCAATTGCTCAAAAGGTTTCTTGAGGTCGATTTTGTACCGCTGGGCCGCAAGATGAATCAGCTTTAACAGATATTGCGAGGCCGAACCCGGGCCAAGTCCCCCATCCAGAAGAGGCTTTGACCAGTCCGTAATTACCTTCGCGGGATCGAAGTCGTAAATGCTGCCCAGCCCGTGGCATTCAGGGCATGCCCCATACGCGCTGTTGAAGGAGAAGCTGCGTGGCTCGAGTTTGGGCACATCAAGGCCGCAATCAGGGCATGCCATGGATGAAGAGTAAAGCTGTTCGCTTCCGCCCGAAACGCCGATCAGCACCAGTCCGTTCGCCATTTGCAGCGCTTTGGCGACCGACTCGGCCAACCGCTTTTCTACGCCCGGTTTCAGCACAACTCGATCGATGACCGCTTCGATTGTGTGATTTTTACGCTTTTCCAGATGAATGGACTCAGCCAGATCGCGCAGTTCGCCGTCGATTCGCGCGCGAAAGCCCTGCTGGTCCAATTCATCGAGCAGGTCTTTGAATTCGCCTTTGCGACCGCGTACCACTGGCGCGTAAATCGTTACGCGTTCACCCGGAGCGAGCGACAGGATGCGCTCCACAATCTGCTCGTGAGTCTGGCGCGAAATCGGACGCCCGCAATTTGGACAGTGAGGCACGCCCACCGAAGCGTAGAGCAGCCGGAGGTAGTCATAAATTTCCGTGATCGTGCCGACGGTCGAGCGCGGGCTGCGGCTTGTAGTCTTCTGCTCAATCGAAATCGCCGGGCTGAGCCCTTCGATCGAATCCACATCGGGCCGTTCGATTTGATCTAAGAATTGCCGCGCATATGCCGATAAGGTTTCCACATAGCGGCGTTGGCCCTCGGCATAAATTGTGTCGAAGGCGAGCGAGGACTTGCCGGAACCGGAAAGTCCGGTAACAACAGTCAGTGTATTGCGCGGAATCTGAACGCTGATGTCGCGTAGATTGTGTTGGCGCGCACCGCGCACGGTAATATGAGTGATCGACATGCAGGATGTGAATTCGGAAATATTTGCACTTGCGGAGGGTTCCATTCCTTGCAAATGCGCTGGCGGCCGTTCAAAATCGAAACAAGAATCCTATAGGTATCTTAGTTGGCAACAGAAAAGTGGGTCAATGTGTGCTCGTTTTCTGCGAGAATGAGCATCGTAGTAGACATACGCTATCAGTAACGGTGGTATCAGGCAGGCTGCAGGGCCAGAAACAAAGAAGCAGCTGCTGGAAAAGAAATCAGGATGCAGGACGCATTAAATTTGGTGATGTTGATTTGCGCTGCAGTGGCTGCGCTCGCTTTTGGGGTACTGTCGGCATATGTCATTTGCCGGGTTGCATTTGCCGCGCTTAAGATGCACGCGCGCTCCTACGCGGCGCAGGCTCCGCAGCCTAAGCCAGAAATTGCACGGGTTATGTAGCCAAATTTTGAGGTAAAACGCGAAGGCCACCTGACTGGTGGCCTTTTTCTATTGCGGGTTAGCCTGCTGCTGCTGTTGCTGCAGTTGACGCATCTGTTGTAATTCCTGAAGCATCTGCTGCGGTGTCCTGACTTGTCCGGGCTGGTTTGCCGGCGGCGTCTGTTCCGGCTGCTGGTTCGCCTCAGGGGGATTTGGCTCCGGTCTGGGCGGCTGCGGGGTGTTGTCCGGCTGATCAGGCGTCGAATCATCATCATCGTCGCCATTATTGTTTTGCCGGGTTACCGGCATTTGACGATTGCCACTCGCGGCCGCGCTCGCACCCGTCCTTGCGGTAAGCACTAGTTGCCGCGGCGCGCCATTGTCAAGTGCGCCCACCATCAGAACGTTGTAGCCAAGGCCGTCCAGCAATGCCGACAGAACTTCTCGCGGGCTGGCTGGGCCATAATTGCCGAAAATTCGCTGGTCTCTTGATAGTCCATCGACCGTCATCCCGGTTTTGGCGGAAATGTCGTGGAGAATCCCTGACAAAGTGGAATTGTCTGCTTTTACAGAAAGCTTCCCTGCATCCACTTGTATTTGCGCCGGGTTAGCGGGCTGATCCAGAAGTGACAACGCACTCTGCGGCACTGCCTGAGCAGTGACGGCTGCCTGCTGAGAAACGTCTGCCGAGGGCTTCAATGCGGCTGGATTCCCATGGAGCTGCTGGCGCTGCGGAAACTGTTGCGGCACAGGCGCAACCTGAGCCTCTGTTATGGTTGCAGAGGCAACAGCGAGAAAGATGATTCCGGTTTGTAGCTGTAGCCGCATCAAAATCTGAAAGTAGCATGCACGAGTCTTTCAACGGGCATACTTCTATGTACTAGACTAGCAGTGGTTTGGATTTGCTCATTAAAAATTATTTGTTGCAATTTATGAATCGCTGGCGTTCATTACTACTATTCGCTGCTCTACTTTCTGGCAGGATGGCCGGTGCAGTCACCTGCACCACGCAATCGCAGCTGACAGAGACCCAGCGAGCCGCGTACGTGCAAGCCGCGCACAGCCTGGCTATCAATATACAGTCAGGCAATATAGCTGCGGTCAAGGCGAACACCGTTGCCAGCCTCGCCGGACAGTTTGACTCGATTGCAGGCACCATCCAGTCCATTTCTCCCGGCCTGCAGGGAGCAACATTGACTGTCGATTCGATTTACAGCCTGAAGGCCACCGATCTCAAAGCACCTGCCGACACGCAGTTTTTCTGCAGTATCCCCGGTTCGCAGTTGCTCATCACCATTTCGATTCCACAACTTCCTCCGGGTGACTACGCATTGGTTGTTGTGCACGCTACCGGCGTGCAGCAGCCGCAGCAACTGGCGATGATTCTGGCCAACGACCCCGCAGGCAGCACGCAGTGGAGACTGGCTGGATTTTTTGCTCGCCCTTTGACCTCAGCAGGACGTGACGGCGTCTGGTACTGGGCCAGAGCGCGGGAGTACGCAGCAAAGCACCAGCTATGGAACGCGTACTTCTATTATCAGACTGCCGTTTACCTGCTGACTCCCGTTGATTTCATCTCAAGCCCAAACCTTGAAAAGCTGCAAAAAGAGATGGCTGGCGTTCGCCCTGATGGCTTACCCGATAAGGAGCCCATGAAAGTTGAGGCAAACGGTCAAGTCTTTGATATTACGGACATTCATACCGACGGGTCGCTGGGCGGTCTCGACCTTGTCGTGAATTACAAATCGAGTGATGTTACTGATCCGGTGGCGACGCGCAGCCGCAATCTCGAAGTCATGAAGGCGTTATTGAAGCAGCATCCTGAATTACGCGGCAGTTTTCACGGCCTTTGGGTATACGCAAACGCGGAAAACCAGCGCCCCTTCGCGATTGAATTGCCGATGAGTCAAATTCAGTAGCATTCGACGGCATCGCCTGGAAGAAAGAAGTTTTTTACACATGGCAAATGTAATGGAGAAAACCTTGTCTCAGGCGATTGCGCAGCGACGCGCGACGCCCAGCTTTGATGGTTCCCCCATTCCGGACAAAGACTTGCAGAAGATTCTGGATGCAGGACTACAGGCTCCAAGCGGTTACAATATGCAGCCTTGGCGTTTTATCGTTGTGCGCTCCGCTGAGCAGAAGCGGCGTTTGCGCGCAGCAAGTTTCAATCAAGCCAAGGTCGAAGAGGCCTCCGCAGTGATTGCGGCATGCGGCGACGCCGACGGTTGGCGTAATGGCGACCTGGAAGAGATGCTCCGTCTGGGGCGCGAAGGCGGCATGCCTGAAAACTACGCCGAGCAAGCCAAAATCAATATCCCTAACTACCTCTCGAATCATCCTGATTTTGCGATGTGGCTCAACCGCCACGTCATGATCGCCTTCACTACCATGATGCTCATGGCCGAGGTCCTGGGTTATGACACAGCCCCCATGGAAGGCTTCGAACAGGAGAAAGTGCGCGAAGTGTTGAAGCTGCCCCTCAGCTATCACGTCGTCGCTCTTCTGGGCATTGGACATTTGAAGGGCAATGATAAATTTCATGGCGGACGCTTTAATATGGCTCGTACCGTCTTCGCTGAAGAGTTCGGAAAGCCGCTGAAGCTTTAATCTCATGCGACGCGAATATCCAGAGGCTCCGATCATCGGTGTGGGAGCTGTCATCCTCCATGAAAATCAGGTGCTCCTCATCCAGCGCGGGCAGGAACCGCTCAAGGGCGAATGGTCTTTACCGGGTGGCGCGCTCGAATTGGGCGAGACGCTTGAGCAGGGCATACGCCGTGAAGTCCTTGAAGAAACCGGTCTCGAAGTCGAACCGCTGCAGATCATCGAAGTCTTCGACCGCATCGTCCGCGACGAAGCAGGCGGTGTGCGATTCCACTACGTGCTGGTGGATTTCCTCTGCCGCGTGACCGGCGGCGCTTTATGCTGTGCCTCCGATGCCGCTGCTGCACAATGGCTCAATCACGAAGAGCTGAACTCGCACGGCAAATACCGCATCGCTCCGTTCACGGTGGCTGTGATCGAAAAGGCATTTGGCCTCGCAGCCTTAGAAGGCTCAAAGAAAAACAAAGAAGAAAGCACAAATTAGGCCCTCGTCCGACGCTGTCAGACACCGATGAAGACAGCAAAGGACGGGATATGATGAAACGCATCCTGATTGTAGATAGCGACCCCAAAGTGTGTCAGGCAATTCAAAAAATACTTTCAGCGAAGGCCTATGCCATTTCTTTTGCTTTCGATGCCGTCGCCGCTGTGTCCGAGGCACGTAAACATAATCCTGACCTGATGATTGTGGACTTAAGCCTACCGGCCGGCAGTGGTTTGGTCGTCGTTGAACGTCTGCGTGCACTGCCGGCCTTCGTCCGGATGCCCATTATCATGATTGCAGAGCGCGGTGCCCGTCTGGAGACGGAGCGGGTTTTTCAGGCCGGCGCGAATGCCTTTTTGCCGAAGCCGTTGAACCCTCATTTGTTCCTGAACTATGTAGGCAGACTTCTGCCAACGGAGCCGACCCAAAGTGTCGGATTGGAAGCGGCGCGACCCCTGTAACGTTCTATCTGAATTGATGTTTCAACTGAGCGTGCCACTCCCGAGAGGAGCGACTGCATGCAGCCTGCGCGAAATCCCCGATTTCGGAAAGCGTTCCTGAATCGTCTCCGCAGCGCTGAGAACACCTCCGAGCCCAGTGAGGTAGGAGCGCTTCATCCATGTCTGCAGGCTATGCTTTCCTGATGTACAGGCGTCATCCACAAAACCTCGCCAGTTGGCGGGATGAAGTGAGTTGCAACAGATCGAGATCGAAACGCTCAACATTCGCGTGGAATGCCACCATCCGGCGGGAATCAAGATCATTTCTCCGGGCTTGAGCACATCGCGGTATTGAGTCGCTTTCACAAAGAGAGGAAATTTATTGAGGTCCGGATTTTCCAGGTCTGAAAGTTGAGATGTGTGCGGAGAGCCAGGCTGTGGATAGATGAATGGTGTCTGGTTCGGGCTGAAAAGCACAAATTCTTTTAGACCATAAAGCTCCGTGATCAGGGCATTCGCATTGTCGTTATCCCAGTGCATGACGGGGAATTTCGCTCCGACACCGCCGATCAGCAGCTTGAGGTAGCCGTCTGGACGTCTCAACCGTTGTGGCATGAGAGCACTCGAGTAGCGGCAAGGAAAAGTGAAGGGCACCTCCGGTTGAAGATCTTTGAGCAACTCCGGCATGTCGCGATGAGGAAAAACTTTGTGCAGGTAAGGGCCCGGTTTTTCCGGAGTGGAAGCTTCCACGGCATCGATTAGATCTGCAAAGGTCATGGTTACCGTATCGGACACCCTGACGATTTTGGATCCGTGCTGCCTTCTGAAGAAATCCGGCGTCCAGGTGCGGAGAGCGCTCCACCCCTCGATAGCATCGGTAATGATGACCGGACGATTTTTAATTACATAGTCTTCGGTATAGTCCCGATAGGAAAGCCCGCTTGCGCTCCTTCTCTCGATCGGCACCACTTTCATGCTGACGAGATTTGAACAGGGCACGGGAAGGGTTGCGACATCCATGAAGGTTCTCCTGATGACAATGAGTGACTCGCATGAAGCGTAATGACGTTTCATGATCCGGGTGACCTGCTTCAGTAAGAGCTACGACATGCATGGGCAGATTTTCCTGAGCTTTCAGCTCTGGCGATGCAATCAAAAGACTCCTCAAAGCAGTTTGCTGTTATCCCTTGGATGGCAACTGGTGAAGTTCGGCAGGGGAGAGATGGCTCTCGAATTCGACAGTTACCCGCGTATTTCTAAAGTTACTTCTTGTGATTACTTATCTGTTTTTTGTAGGCACTTTTCATGTTATTCGACACATTAAGTCTGCCAAATTGAAGTACCTGCTCGGGTAGAGTATGCATGATGGGCCATACGTGGCACAACCGTTTTTACTGCGGAGACGAAATAATTACAAGTAAATCGGAACACAGATAGAAGCGCAATTCGCTTCAGCGATCTGCTTGTTACGCGTCGCCTTTCCAAACATATGCGTCTGATTGCGCCAATCCAATGTGGGAAAGCACACGCGCCACGAATTGCTTCGCCATCACTGTTGAATCGATTGGATGGTTATAAAGTGTAGGGATAACTGGAAAGATCGTAGCTCCCGCATCTGCCGCCAAAGTCATATTGCGCAGATGGATCTTGTTAAAAGGCGTTTCGCGCACGCATAGCACAAGTGGACGCCGCTCTTTCAGACAGACATCCGCTGCCCTCTCAATCAGATTCTGCGCAAGTCCGTTGGCAATGCCCGCCAATGTGCCCATACTACATGGAAGGATGATCATGCCACTCGATGGATAGCTGCCGCTGGCGATCGACGCCCCAATGTCGGATTCTGCATGCTGTTGAATCTTGGCAGAAGGATGTCCCAGCAGCTTTTCAACCAGGCCATTGCGGCCACTGAAGCGCAGCTCTTCAGCGAGAACGCGCAATGCGCTTTCAGAGGCAACAAAATGCACATGCGAAACCCGTGGATCGACATGCAATGCGTTTAGCAGGTGCTGGCCAAAGACGGCGCCGCTGGCCCCAGTCATAGCTACCGTCAGATTAAAGTGTTCGTGCGTCATCGTGTCTCAGTCCGTCTGCTCCTCAACGATTAAATCATCTCTGCAACCCATTCAAGGAGCATTGGCCGGCTTAGGCTTATACCATGCTGTGCGGATAAACTTCGCCAGCCATCGAACCGTAATCACCGCCAGCAGCAGAAATCCGCATGCGATGCCTGCGGCGATCAGGGGATGTCTCGTTGCTAGCCATGTAATACCTACCGCCATAAAATCTTCTCCCGTGCTAAGAACGATATTGGAAATCGGCTCAGGACTGGGAGTGATCGCGGCGCGGACCGCGGTTTTCGAGCTGTGCGCGACCATAGCGATGCCTGCTCCAGCCACTGCGGCCAGAATCTGCATCTCAGGCGAAAGCTGCTCGCTTGCATGGTAAGCCAGCAATGCTGCGACTGGGATACGCACAAACGTGTGCAGCGCGTTCCAGATCATGTCAAATGATGGAATCTTGTCGGCGACAAACTCAATGGCAAACATGAATCCGCTTACGCCGATCACCCACCAGTGCGTGAGAACATCCAGACCCACCGGCAATTCAACCCAGTGAGCGCGTGCCAGCAAACCCAATGTCAAAAGTGTGGCGTAGACATTCAGTCCTGCAGCAAAGCTGGCGGCGATGACGAGTGCTGCAATCGTAGCTGGAGTAAATGCTTCCATCACATGCCCAAATGTTGGCAGCTCACAGGATGCTGCTGACCGTTCACTACCACCCAGCCATGATCGGCACCGCGATGCGTAGAGCAATGAACATCGTGAATGCCTGCTGCGAAACGACCGTGGGAGGGGAAAAACGCCTGTCCATATGCCAAGACCTGCGCGTTGACCGGAGCCGTTACCACACCATCGAGATCGTCGTTCGTAACAACCTCCACCAGACGTGTGTTTCCATCGGGAAAAGTGACGCGCAAGGGCAATATCTGATGGCTGCCATGCGGCCCTCCGCTCTGCGTGCGCGAAGAACTCACGGTGATGCCGCACACCATCACGTTATCGACAGAATGTGTTTGTCCGGAGCTGAGCAATGCGCCCAGCTTTTGATTGACCTGCGGCGTGCAGCTCTGTGGCACTGGGACGGTATTCTGCGCCTGCGCCCCAGGCGCAGCAAGTGCAATCAGCAAAACAATGAACCAGCGTGATGGCATGAGTCGTCCCCGGCAAGGCTTTTCAAAGCCGAGAGCATGGTAGCAGAGTTGTCAGGCGGCTTTATGGATTTCTAATGAGCCATCTGAAGCGAGGTAAGCGCGGGCTTCAGCCCACGCCCGAACCTAATTCTGCAGGACACGATCAAAAATCGCGTCCACATTCCGCAGTTGCCGGTTCAGATCAAAGGCACGCTCCAGCTTTTCGGCGCTAAGCTTCGCCGTTATCTCCGGGGCGGACTTGATCAGGTCGCGAAAGACGAGATCTTCCTTCCAGGCACGCATTGCATGGCCTTGCACCAGCCGGTACGCATCCTCACGCAACATTCCGGCCTCGGCCAAATCAAGCAACAGTTGCCCGCTGAATATCAGCCCGCCTGTGCTCTCAAGGTTTTTCAGCATCCGCTTTGGATACACAAGCAGCTTCTCGATCAGAGTGGCCGTCTTCGCCAACAGGTAATCGGTCAGAATCGTCGAGTCAGGGAAAATAACGCGCTCGACAGAAGAGTGTGAAATGTCCCGCTCATGCCAAAGCGCGACGTTTTCGTAAGCTGCCTGCGCATTCGCGCGTACAACACGCGCAAGCCCGCTGATTTGCTCTGTCGTAATCGGGTTCCGTTTGTGGGGCATCGCAGATGAGCCCTTTTGCTTTTCCGAGAAAAACTCTTCCGCCTCGCGCACTTCCGTGCGTTGCAGGTGGCGAATCTCAACCGCGATCTTGTCCAGCGTGGCCGTAATAATGGCTAGGGTGGAAATGTAATGTGCATGCCGGTCGCGTTGGATCACCTGCGTCGCCACAGGTGCTGGCGTGAGACCAAGTTTCTCGCAGATGCGCTCTTCATGCTTCGGGCTGAGATGCCCGAAAGTCCCCACTGCGCCCGAGAGTTTGCCGATACGAATCTGCTCCGCCGCTGCATCAAAGCGCTCCAGGTTTCGCCGCATCTCGGCATACCAGTTCAGCAGTTTCAATCCAAAGGTCGTCGGTTCCGCATGGATTCCATGCGTGCGTCCAATCGTCGGCGTGTGCTTGAATTCCAGCGCGCGCCTCTTCAGGACCTCGATCACAGCGAGCAGATCTTCCCGAATCAAGACCGAAGCTGCTTTGATCTGCAATGCTTGCGCCGTATCGACCACATCATTTGAGGTCAGCCCGTAGTGCAGCCAGCGCGATTCCGGGCCAATTTTTTCCGCGACCGCTGTTGTGAAGGCAATGACGTCGTGCTTTACTTCAGCTTCGATTTCCTGAATTCGTGCCACGCTGAAATCCCCGCGTTCACGAATGGCCTTGGCTGCTTCTACCGGGACAATGCCATCCTCAGCGAGTGTTTCGCTGGCCGCGGTTTCTACCGCAAGCCACATACGGTATTTATTCTCATCACTCCAGATTTGTCCCATTTGCGGGCGCGTGTAACGGGCGATCAATGAAGCACTCTCCTTAAGGAATAAGCTGTTGGCGGGTGAACTTCTTATTCTACCGTTTGCGCATCTCAAAGATCGTTGTCAGAAACAAAAGAAAGGAAATCATGGAAGAAGTCGTGACCGTTGCCAACTTTACGGAGCCAATGGAAGCAGAAATGGCGAAACTTCGTCTGGAATCTGCTGGAATTGAAGCTTTTCTCTCGGGGGAAAACGCCCGCATTCTCGAACCCGGACTAGGGCCGCTTCAATTGCAGGTAAAGGCAATGGATGAGTCCGATGCCCGCGCTATTCTCGCCGATCCGGGCACAGCTCCCGAGGTAGATATATCGTAATGCGATCATATCGTGTTACGATATAAATATGAACCCAGTCGCGGAGAACATTGTTATCCGTTCTGAGCGGAAGCGGGCCTCCGCAACCGCTCAGAAACCAGATCTCGCCGAAGCCATCAGCGTCGAGCAATTTCGCAAGCTCGCCGAGTTCCGCTTTCAGCTCCGCAAATTTCTTCATTTCAGCCATGCCGCGGCGGAGAAATGCGGCTTACGCCCGCAGCAGTACCAACTGCTGCAATGCATCTACGGCATGCCTTCGGAACTGGACCCCACCATCGCGAATGTGGCCGCGCGCATGTTGCTGAAACACAACAGCGCCGTGGAGCTGGTGGACCGCACCATTGAGCAGGGCCTTTTACGCCGTAGTTCTGACCCAACAGACCATCGCCGCATTCTTCTCCGGGTTACGCCGCAGGGTGAACGCATCCTCGCTTCGCTGGCCGAATATCACATCGAGGAACTGGAGCAGGCCGGTCCCGAGCTGATCCGTGCATTGCGCCGCGTTCTGAGCATCAAGCCGTTGTCCGACCTGCAAAAGCAGGCAGCGGTATGAGCAAGGGGACCAATCCTGGCGCTCACGCGAAGTTTGAGTTGCACTCACATCTGCGCGACTTTACCGCCGATCCGCGCATGTTGATCCTGAGCGGCCTCGCTCTAGTGATCGGCTGCTCGGGTGCTGTGCTCGCCTATTTGCTGCTGCATTTGATCTATGCCGCGACCAATCTTTTCTACTTCCAGCGCCTGAGCTGGCAATATGTATCTCCTGCAACGCACACGTTGCACTGGTTTGCGGTTTTCGTTCCTATTGTGGGAGGACTGATCATCGGTGTTATGGCGCGATTCGGCACCGATAAAATTCGCGGGCACGGCATTCCCGAAGCGCTCGAAGCCATCCTGATGAACGGCGCGAAAGTCGATGCAAAAGTAGCCATCTACAAGCCGATATCGGCAGCGATTGCGATTGGTTCCGGTGGTCCTTTTGGCGCGGAAGGCCCCATCATCATGACCGCCGGCTCCGTCGGTTCTCTCTTTGGCCAGCTCTTCAAGCTCAGTGATGCGGAACGCACCACATTGCTTGTTGCGGGCGCAGCCGCAGGCATGGCTGGAGTATTTTCAACCCCGCTATCCGCCGTCTTGCTCGCCGTCGAACTGCTCCTCTTCGAATGGCGTCCGCGAAGCCTCGTTCCCGTGGCTATTGCGGCGACAACGGCGGGTGTACTGCGCCGCCATCTTCTTGGTGACGGCCCACTCTTTCCCATGCCGCAGCTCACGTCAGCCATTGAACCGCGCGCTGTTCTGGCCGCGCTCTTTCTGGGCGTGATTGCCGGCGTCGCAGCGCTGCTGCTAAGCCGCGCAGTCTACGCCAGCGAGGATCTTTTTGATGAGCACCTTCCCATCCACTGGATGTGGTGGCCCGCAATCGGCGGCGCTGTCGTCGGCCTTGGCGGCCTGATTTTCCCTCGCGCCCTCGGCACAGGATACGACGTGATTGCCTCGCTGATCGGCGGCAACACCACCTGGCAGCTCATTGCCGGAGTGCTCATCGTCAAGAGCATTATCTGGGCTTTTTCGCTTGGGTCGGGAACATCGGGCGGCATCCTGGCGCCGTTGCTGATGATCGGCGGTGCGCTCGGCGCGCTCGTCGGACATGACCTTCCGTTTATCCAGACAGGCGCATGGCCCCTGGTCGGCATGGCGGCAATCTTGTCCGGAGCCATTGGCTGCCCGCTCACGGCTGCCGTCTTGAGCATGGAGCTGACGCATAATTTCAGTCTCATGCTGCCGCTTCTGGCTGCCTCCGTAGCCGCGCACGCGTTCACTGTCTTATTCCAGAAACGCTCGATCCTCACCGAGCGGCTGAGCCGCCGTGGCTATCATTTGAGCCGCGAGTACGGCGTCGATCCACTGGAGACGGTGACCGTTGCACAGGTGATGCAAATAGACGGAGATTTACCGCAGCAGGCATCTGTCGCTGCCGGATCGGTCTTTGCCCATCCTGGCGAAACGCTGCGAGTTGTAGCGGAACGCATGGCATCAGCGCATATAACGGAGATGCCTGTCGTGGCATTCGGAACGGAAAACATAGCAGCCGTCATTCGCCTGGAAGATATGCTGCACGCCCGCGTGCGTTCGTATAATCGCGAAACCAAGCAGCAGCGGGTACGGCGCTTGCGCATGCCCTTTTCTCGGCCACGCACCGAGGCAGCGGAAGAAAGCTGTGAATCCATGCCCTAGACGGAAGACCGGCTGGTAATGCCGAGTAACTCGCTCATTTCTGCATAAAGAAAACCGCGCCCAGGCCGGTAAGGCTGCACCCACTTCCCGTCGATCACAAACTGAGGAATCGCCCGCTTTCCGACATTTCGCAGCAAATCCTCAGCAGCGCCCGGAGTGGTTTCGATATCGATCTCGATGTAGGCGATCCCGTGTTTGTCGAGAAAACGCTTGGCTTCACGGCAATCGCGGCACCATGCCGCAGTGTAGAGCAGTAGCTGCATGGCAGATATCATACCGGGCTGCATGCATCTTTGGCAGCCCGGTTTTTTGTGAAGATGTCACATACTTCACGAGAGGGAAGCGAGGGATAACAAACCCGCGATCCGTGGCTTCAACCCCCCCAACGTAAACACCACGTTGATCGTCGTTTCTACGGCAACCGGTTCGCCATTGAGCATGAACGGACGATAGCGCGCCCGCTGAATCGCTTCTGTTGCCGCAGATTGCAGCATTGGCGGTCCGCTGATCACGCGCAGTTGTTCAATCTTTCCGTCTTTTGAAATGATGGCCTGCACCACCACCGTTCCTTGAATACGCGCGGCCTTTGCAATGGCGGGGTAGACAGGCTGAATCGGAGCGAGCAGCTGCCCGGTAGCCACGCCCGACGAAACGTGAAGAGGTCCTTTCGGCAGCGCTGGCTTTACCACCGGAGGGGAAGGTGCGCCGAAGGTACTGAACAGCCCGTTATCCGGCCCCGAGCCCGGTTTACCGAACCCCGTGTCGAGCGCCGGCGATGGAGGGGCGTCATTCACATTCATGGCCGCATGCTGCGGAATGCGAATCGGAGCCGCCAGCGGGTTGTCGATCATGATGGGCTGTGCGCGTGTCATAGTGGTTGTCGCGTGTTGCGGCAGGTTTGCCGGAGCCGGCGGCACAGGCGGGGCCGTCAGCAGCATCGTAAGCGCCTGCCTCGGCAGAGTCGCCGGATGCAGGAAGGGATAGAGTGCCAGCGCCGTCAGCAGCAGCGCCTGCAACACAAATGAACCGATCGCGAAATACCTGCTCCGCGTGCGGATGCGCCCAGTCGATTCAACCAGACTGTCTTCGAACATAGTGCCTCCATACCAATCGAGAGTTGGTGGGCGAGACACCTGAGCCAATAGACACCGCGATGGCAGAAAAAGAACCAGCCTTGTACAGAGAACAACCCTGATACGAGATCTTCGATCCGGTTATCATGGGCCTCATGACTGCCGACGAACTCAAGAAGCTGCTGAACCTGGAGCCGCACCCGTGCGAGGGCGGATGGTTCATTCAAACCTGGCGCGCAGAAGAAACTATTCCGAAATCGGTTTTGCCTCACCGGTACTCAGCAGAACGCGCAGCCGGAACGGCAATTTATTACCTGCTCGAACCGCACACCTTCTCTGAATTACATCGCCTCGCTTCCGACGAGATCTTTCACTTCTACCTCGGTGATCCGGTGGAGATGCTGCAACTCTGGCCGGACGGAACCACGCGAACAGAAATCCTGGGTAGCGATCTTGCCGCCGGAATGCACGTGCAGCTTCATGTCCCGAAACATGTGTGGCAAGGTTCGCGGCTGCTCCCCGGAGGCAGCTTCGCACTTCTCGGCTGCACCGTCAGCCCCGGCTTTGACTACGCGGATTATGAAACAGGAAAGCGCGATGTGCTCTTACAGGAATACCCGCAGGCAGAAGCAACGATCCGTGCGCTGACGCATGCTTAGCCGTGTGATCCGTAAGTTCACGCACAATGCAGCAACAGCTTCTGTCGTGAAAACGGCGAACGTCAGTCTCGCCGGGCCCGAAAAAATTCCCGCAGAATTGTGCCGCAAGGTTCAGCCAGGACTCCCGCGGTAACCGGCATCTGGTGGTTCAGCTTGGGGTGATTCAGCACTTCAATCACCGAGTGCACTGCGCCCGCCTTCGGATCGGAGGCCCCATACACAAGCCGCGCCAGCCGCGCATGTACCATTGCACCCGCGCACATCGCACATGGTTCAAGCGTCACGTACAGCTCACAGTCCGGCAGACGATAGTTGCCGATGGCATAGGCCGCCAACCGCATGGCCACCATCTCCGCGTGCGCCGTAGGGTCCACATCGCGCAACACACGGTTCTGTCCTCGCGCCACGATCTCGCCGTTGGCCACTACAACAGCGCCGATCGGGACCTCACCCGCAGCTGCGGCCAGATGCGCCTCATCCAGCGCGGCCTGCATAAAGATTTCATCCTGCATAGTATCTATGCTAACGTTTGGGGCTAACGTTAGCCTCAACAAAAGGCGCACATGCAAACATCTTCGCCTGCAATATCCTCCAGCTTCGTCGAGCCGCGAAATACTCGCACTGCATGCTTGCCGATAACCTCCAACCGGTCTCCATGTTGCAGCAGACGGGCCAGTTCGGTGCCTTCGCTGGACTGTAGGTCTTTCGGCTGATACGCGATCACGCCGTCGGAAAGTTGAGAGCGGAAAAGATGCAATCCACGATTCTCTGTATAGAGGACATTTGTATGCTGTAATTCGACGAATCGTTTCGCCCAGCCTGCATCGCAATCCGCCAGCATGCGATGAGTTAGGTCAGCCACTGCGGCTGCAGCCGGACAGCGGAATGAGCACGGGAAAAAACTCAATAGCGAATATCCAAAATACTGTGCGATGTAGTTCAGTCGCCAATCATAGGGCATAGCGCCGCAGGTGTTGTCCAACACGTAAGGCACAAAGTCGTTTTGCTTCTCCGCTGCCGAAAGCCTGGATCGCTCAAAAGCCTCACGACAGCAGGCTGGTATGCCCAGCAATGCTCCGAACAGATCGTCTTCGCCTGCCTCATCAAGCATTCTGCCTGTCTCGGCCAAGGTTGTGTCGGACGCTATATATACGTTGTGAACGCCATCGGCCTCATCTGGCTCGGCCAGACGTTCCATCCGATTGGCCCAGCCGCCTTTGCCACAGTCGGCGCGAAGAATCCATCGATCCTTGCTTGTGATGATTTGAAATGCGTGGTGTTCGGCCACTGCTTCAAGCAGGTCAATTTTCTGTCTGCCTAAGCTGGTGCGAGAGATCTTGATATCTGCAGCAGCAAGTAGAATTTCTCTGATCAGGTTGTCATCAAATTGACCGCACATCGCCAGGTACAAATCATGGTTGAGCCGTGTAGCCTCGTTCCAGGCGTTTTGCTCATCAAAAAATGTGCCCCATGGCCCTGACAATCGCCGCCGATGGCCATTTGCATCGATCGCTCCGGCATCGGAATGCAATTGCTCATCGAGTGTTTGCCGCAAGATATTGCGGAGCCTTTCTTTTCGAGCTTCGACACCCATGTCCACGGCCCTCAAAAAACGTGCGTGCCCACTGCGTCAAGGTCAGGAACATGTTTCGCCGCAAGCTTTTGCCGGCGCTCATTCGTCTCTTCCACACTCACACCCATCCTGTTCCGCACATGAGCAAAGAGCTTGAGCAAGTCCGCGCACCAGACGCTTGGATTGTCGAAGCCTCGTGCGCTTGAATAACGATGAGGAAGATATCCACCACCGCAAGTCCCCACTTCTGGACAATCGCGACAGGTCTTCGATAGAGGCATGCCCTCGAAGATCGCCTGGGAATGCATGGTTTCGGTCGTTAAGAGATCGAAGAAGTCTGAATGGCGCACGTTCAGCTTGATCCGCGAGAGTCCGTCGGCGCAGGCGCGTAGATTGTCCAGCCCTTCCATCTCCCCGTCTGGTTCGATGAACACATAGCCGGGAGGATCGTTGCCAATCGCCTCACTATGGCTCTGACCTCCCATAATCACTCTCGCCACATTTTTCAGGTCGTCGATTTGCACCTCCATGGTGCTCTCGAACCACCAGTCTTCGAAGATTGGAATTAAAAAATCTGCGCATGGTGTTGCGCCATAGCGCTGCCGGATTGGAGCAATCGTGTCGTGAGTGAAGTGCGGCATCAGATAAGTGATCTGGTCACAGCCGAGCCGCAGAAAATGATGATGCACGGTCAGAGGATCGGCTCCCAGTGGAATCACACAGCCGACACCATAAGGCACTTTGGCCGCCTGCAAGAGTTTCAACCCGCGCTCAACGCGCTCATAAGAACCTTGTTCCAGATGATCGATCCTCACAGCATCGTGAATCTCTTTGGGGCCATCCATGCTGATCCCGACGCTCACCTGGTGCTTCAGGAGTGAATCGATCCACTGCGAATCCAGCAGTGTTCCGTTCGTCTGAATGACCAGACTTAAATGGACAATCTCTCCCAGAACGGCGCGCGCTCTCCCACACCAGGCATCAAATGTGTCAGGACCAATGAGACATGGTTCGCCCCCATGGAAAGCTATGCGGAATCGATCCTGACCGGTGGCACGGCATTGCTGGGAAATGCGCTCCAGTGCGGCATCAAACACTTCATCCGACATGAGCGCTGGCCGCATCTTCCATGTGGAATCGGCCATGTTGTAGACATAGCAATACGAACAGTTCAGGTTGCAACGGGATGCGACCTTCAAAATGGCCTGTGTAACATACCGCGTTTGCCAGGTATGTCGAAGATCGCTCATGCAATTTTCCTGCATGGCAGTTAGTCAGGTTGAACCAAAACGAGCATCCAGTATCTTCCTGATGGAAGGTTCTTGGGGGCCGGTAACGCGAGCGATGCTGGATGCTTGCGCCTAGGTTTTGTCGTATACGACGCTATAGTGCGTCACACTGAAGTGGTGAGAGGGTACCAAGCCGGGCGTTTTGAGTTCGGTTTCCAGCGAGCTTTTAAGCGCATTCTGCACTTTTGTTTTTAGTTCAGGAGGTAAGGGCTTGTCGTCGATTTTACCTTCGACAGTAATTTTCTGCGCCATTTTTCACCCCTTTAGGCACGGGATTCCAAAAGCACACGGAGCTTAGGTTCCTTTAAGGAGCTTTGTCAAGCGAGAAAACTGGAACTCCCCTTCTAAAGCCGCAATCCACTTTAAGCTGTAAGACTTCCAGGACTAAAGAACTCAACATCATTTTCCTAGTAAAATGATAAAGAACTTACAAAAGTGCGGAATATAAGAGCTTTAGCCTAAATCCTCGTCGTGCTCTGCGAAAAATTCAGTTGAGCGCGGACCGGGGAAGTTCCTCGCGATAAAACGAATCTGGTATTGTAAGCGACTTGCATGCGGCAACTTACGTCTCTACTAAGGGGACATAGGTTCCTTAACAAGCACATGGATCGCGGAGTTTGCTGTGCTTCGAAATGCAAACCGCAGAATTTGGATGAAGACCTGACTAGCAAGATGTACTTTTTGATGATTCCTCGCCGGATTGCATTGGCAATCTCGGTTTTTTTGCTATTGCCGAGCGCTACTGTGTTGCGTGCCCAGACCGAACATATCTCGTCTGTCAGCCAAAATGATATGCCGGATGCACCGTCGTTCTCCGGTCAACAGGAATCCCCGGCTTCTTCATCGTCCACGGCTCCGGCTGCCGCTACTCCTCCAGCCACAACGCAGAAAACACAGTCGCAGCAGCAGCACGATCAGGCAGCCGAGGACCTCAAGAAGGAAGAGAAACAGCGGATTCTGGGAGTCATGCCCGATTTCAACATGATAGATAATGCAGATGCGCCACCGTTGAGCCCGAAACAGAAATTTCATCTCATGTGGAAGAGCTCGACCGATCCTTTCATCTTCCTTACTGCCTCGATCAATGCCGGCATCGGCCAGGCAAAGGATAGTAATCCAGGATACGGACAGGGTGCGCAAGGATACTTCAAGCGTTTCGGCGCCTCCTATACTGATACATTCAGTGGTAATTTTTGGGGCAATGCGGTTCTGCCGATAGTACTTCATGAAGATCCAAGATATTTCCGCAAGGGAACGGGCAGTGTTGGGAGCCGCATGCTCCATGCGGCGTTATCGACCGTCTGGTGTCGGAGAGATGATGGCACATGGGGGCCGAACTATGCGAACGTATCGGGAAATATTATTGCGGGTGCAATTTCCAATGCGTACTATCCCGCCGAGGACCGTGGAGCCGGGCTCGTTTTCACCAATGCTTTAACAGTGACGGGAGAAGGAGCGATTGGAGCGCAGCTGATCGAATTCTGGCCGGATATCTCCCGCAGATTCCTGCACAAACGGAGTCATCAGACAGGGGTTCAGAATCTCCCGGCAACCTCATCTCCACAGAATTGAGTGGTGACCGTTAAAGGGTTATTCCCGTCTGGTGTCATGAATGCGATATCGTTATCATTCAACTGATATTCGATACGATGACTCATTTAATCCGTAAATATCTCTTTGCCATCTGCTGCCTTTTATTCACTCTCTCTGCCCAGGCAGCTTCGCACACAGTTGTTTTCTTCGAGCCGGGTTTTCCTTCAGCTGATTCGCCAGCCGTAACGGAAGGCGCGCTGCATGTTGCATTTGCAAATGCCGAATTCGCGGGCGTCCAGCAGTTGTCTTCAGCACTAGAGAAGCCAGAGACCAATCTTTTGGTGATGCCATACGGCTCTGCTTATCCCGAGGCCGCATGGCCTGCGATTCTGCGCTATCTGGATCGCGGAGGCAACCTGCTCGTTTTGGGTGGCAAGCCCTTTACGCGTGCCGCGCATACGACAGGGGCAGGTTGGCAATTGCGCGCGCCAAGCGTGGCCGCATCGCTGGAGTTACTGATCCACGATTACCAGGAGACACCTGGATCGGACTCTCTCACATTCGAGCCAAACCATGATGTGCAGCCTGAAGTCTCAGCTTTCCACTGGAAGCGGGCCTTCAGTCCGGTGCTGCGGCTCTCAGTCGTTGAACAATATCACGATGGCGGTACGACTGGCGGCGAGGATGCCGACCTCACCACACTGGCATGGGGGTCGAAGGACGGCCACAAGCTGGCCGCGCCTGTTTTCGTGATCGATCACAACAACTATCGCTTCGTTGGCGGCCGATGGATCTTTGTGGCTAGCGAGCCTGACGCGGATTTCTTTTCCAACACGCAGATGCTTTCAAATCTGGCAGAGCTGGCGACACGCGCAAACGATCGATTTACACTTCGCCCGCGGCTACCGCTCTTTTTGCCGGGAGAAGCTTTGGAGCTGCGCTACGAGCAGATGAGCTCCTCGAACGCCGGGCCTGCAGGCGATCAATTGAAAATCAGGGTGACTGCGGAAGAGGGTGGTCAGCCTGTTGAGATGACGGTTCCCGCAGATGCATCGCAGCCAATCCTGTTGGCACAGGACGCCTCCAGCGGGCGCGGCTTCCATACTATCGAAGCAACGCTCCTGCGGGATGGCAAACCCCTGCGCACCTATCGCAGCGGATTCTGGATGCGCGACTTAGAGTATCTCCGCTCCGGTCCCAAGCTCACGGTAAGCGCGGATTATTTTCAACTCAACGGAAAACCCATGCCTGTCGTCGGGACCACGTATATGGCCAGCGATGTGCAACGCATGTACCTGATCCGGCCCAATGCATATGTATGGGACCGCGATATGGCGCAGATTCACGGTGACGGGTTGAATATGATCCGCACTGGTCTATGGACGGCTTGGCAGCCTCTGCTCGGGCCGAACGGTGAGATGAGCGAGTCGGCGCTGCGCACCATTGAGGCGTTTCTGATGTGCGCGCGGCACAATCAGCTTCCAGTACAGTTCAATCTATTCTCTTTTTCTCCGCAAAATTTTGGCGGAGCGAATGGATATCTCGATTCAGCGGGCCTGCATGCCCAAACTCTCTTTGTGAGTTCCCTGACAAGGCGCTTTCACGATGTGCCTTTTCTTGCCTGGGATCTGATCAACGAGCCGAGCGCGAACGACAATCTGTGGAAGGAATTGCCGCAGGGGGATGCTTTTGAGCAGGCAGCATGGCGGAAATGGCTGTCAACGAGATATCCGGACCAGGCGGCGCTCCTTGATGCCTGGGCAGAGCCTTCGCTGGGCATCGGCCGCAATCTGCAGTTGCAGCCGACTACGACTTCGCCTGCAGTCGCGCCGCAGGATCCGCTGGCGCTCCCAAAAGCAGGCGCCTGGAATTTCGATCCGGTGCGTTCGGGCTTCAACCCTCTGAAGATTTATGACTACAACCTGTTTACACAGCTTGTTTTCGTCGACTGGGTGCGGCAGATCAAAGGCGTAATTCGCGAGAGCGGCTCGCAGCAATTAATTACCGTCGGCCAGGAGGAAAACGGCGTCGGCAACCGCATTTCTCCGGCATTCTATTCACCGCTGATCGACTTCACCGCCGATCACACCTGGTGGGACTTCGATGCAATTCTGTGGGCTACCCTGGCGTCGAAGTTCCCCGGCAAGCCCATGCTGATTCAGGAGACTGGCGAGCAGCGCAGACTTACGCAAGACGACCATCTGCGCTTCAGCGCCGAAATAGAAGGCTGGCAGCTTGAGCGCAAGATCGCCGGTGCTTTTGCGCAAGGCGCAGGCGCGTTGGAATGGGTATGGAATGTAAATTCCTACATGGCCAACGACAATGAAATCACGATTGGCGCTGTTCGTCCCGACGGAACTGAGAAGCCCGAAGCCCGCGTTCTTGAGGGATACGCAACATTCGTCGGGAAGAGTCCCGAGAGCTTTACGCATATCGAACCTCCAGCCGTCACCGTCGTCACGTCGCAGGCCCTGCAGTATAGCGGTATGGACCCGCTGGCATTGGCGGTGCAGAAACATGCCCTGCGCGCGCTGTGTTATTACGATCACACCCCGACGCGCATGCTGCCGGAGAATCGACTGGACGAGCTGGGGCAGCCAAAGCTGGTTATCTTGCCCGCCTCGCAGGTGCTTACCGATGCAGCATGGCAACAACTGCTGGCTTACGTAGACGCAGGTGGCACGTTGCTGGTCTCCGGGCCTGTCTCGCGGAACGAGCATTGGCAAATGGTGGACCGGCTCGGTGCCCTGGGGGTGAGGGCGAGACTGATGCCACTTTCTGTGAGGCAGTCCATCCTGATTTTGCCAGGACAAGCGCCGATACAGGTGACCTATCCAACGTTGGTGCAGCAGTCGCCGATCGAGGTGCTGCGTTTTGACGACGGCAAGTCAGTCGAGACGGTGAGCCGTGGAAGAGGGCACATTCTCTGGGCATCCGACCCGGTGGAGCTTGCCGAGGACTACACGCATACAGCGGCCCTCTACAGCTATGCGCTGAATGCAGCCGCCATAAAACCCTCGTTTACCGGAGCACTTTCGCCGGGTGTCCTCGCGTTTCCGACAATTCTGGATGACGCCGTTCTCTATAGCTTCTCGAATGAATCACTCGACGATCAGCCAGTAGATATTCGAGATGCCGTGAGCGAAGCGCATCTGAAGTTCATGCTCCCGGCGCAGCGTGGCGCGATGATTCTACTAAATAAGAAAAATGGTTCATCGCTGGCAGCGTATGGAGCGGCAACGGTGGCGAAATAGAAAGACCCGCCATGAGGCGGGTCTTCAGTTGCTGAACAGGCCCTAATATTTCACAATCTTCGAAAATGATTGTGGATCAAGACTGGCTCCCCCTACGAGTGCGCCATCAATTTCCGGCTGATTGAGCAGGACAATGGCGTTGTCTGGCTTGACGCTGCCTCCATAGAGAATGCGGATCGTGTCCGCGACATGACGGCCGAGGCGGCGCGCGATCTCGCTGCGGATGAGCAGGTGCGCGGAGGCTGCGATCTCGGGGGTGGCGGTTTTGCCGGTGCCGATAGCCCAGACTGGCTCGTAAGCGACAACGATGTTTTCCGCGTCTTCCGGGACGACTCCGACCAAGGCGAGAGAAATTTGCTTCCGCAGGACTTCATCCGTGTGGTTGGCTTCCCGCTCGGCCAGGACTTCTCCGATGCAGACAATCGGGGTGAGCTTGTGCTTGAGCGCCATGGCGAGCTTTTTGTTGACGGTTTCATCGGTTTCGTTGAAGTATTGGCGGCGCTCAGAGTGCCCGATGATGACATGCGTCGCTCCGATGGCCGTAAGCATCAGTGCCGAGGTCTCGCCGGTATAGGCGCCCTCTTCGGCGAAGTGCATGTTCTGGGCGCCGACGCCGACGTTGGAGCCGGCGACGGCGGGGATGACTGTGCCCAGGGATGTGTCGGAAGGGCAGAGGACGATCTCGTCCCGGTCATGGCCTGCGACAAGGGGCAGGAAGGCTTTGACGTATTCTTCGGCCTGGGCCGGAGTTTTATACATCTTCCAGTTGGCAACTATGAGTGGTTTGTGCATTGTGTTTTGTTTATGAGTCCTATTTCAATATTCCCGAATGTATTACAGGTTCTGTGTGAATCTCCGTCGGATGAAAAAGACACCACGGAAGGCGATCATAGAAGCTGGCAGGCCCAAAGCCAAAAGCAAGAAAGCTCATACTTGTTTCTCATCGATACAGCTATTTATTGGTCAGCGCCTCCACACCAGGCAGCTTCTTGCCTTCCAAAAATTCCAATGAAGCGCCGCCGCCGGTGGAGATGTGGGTGATCTGGTCTGCAACTCCTGCCTGCTTGACTGCGGCTACCGAATCGCCGCCACCGATGATCGAGATGGCTTCGTTGTTCTTCGCGACCGCCTTGGCGATCTTCGTCGTGCCAGCAGCGAAGGCCGGCATCTCGAAGACACCCATGGGGCCGTTCCAGACGATGGTACGGGCTTCGGCGATTTCGTTCGCGAAGAGTTTGATTGTCTCGGGGCCGATGTCGAGTGCCATCCAATCAGCAGGGAAGGGACCGTCGCCGGAGAAGAGTTGTGTTTTAGCGTCAGGGGCGAACTTATCGGCTAAGACGTGATCGACAGGCAACAGGAAAAGCACGCCCTTTTCTTCAGCTTTCTTCAGCGCTTCTTTGGCGACGTCGATCTTGTCGGCTTCGACGAGCGACTTGCCGACTTCCTGTCCTTTCGCCTTGAGGAAGGTGTACGCCATGCCGCCGCCGATGAGGAGCGCATCGACTCTACCGAGCAGGTTATCGATGACTTCGATCTTGTCGGAGACTTTGGCTCCGCCGAGGATGGCGACAAAGGGCTTCGCCGGCTCGGTAAGCGCTTTACCCATGTAGTTCAACTCTTTTTCCATCAGCAGGCCGGCAGCGGACTGCTTGACGAAGTGCGTGATGCCTTCTGTGGATGCGTGGGCGCGATGCGCGCTGCCGAAGGCGTCATTGATGTAGATTTCGCAGAGCGAGGCGAGTTCTTTCGCAAAACTCGCGTCGTTGGCTTCTTCTTCGGCATGGAAGCGCAGGTTTTCAAGCAGAAGCACCTGGCTCGATTCGAGCTGGCGTGAAAGCTCCGTTGCTAGCTCGCCGACGCAATCAGGCGAGAAGGCTACATTAACGCTTTCTCCGAGATGGTGATCGAGCAGCACGCGCAGGCGATCGACTACAGGGCGAAGGCTATATTTTGGAGTCGGCTTGCCCTTGGGGCGCCCGAGGTGCGATGCAAGAATCAGCTTCGCTTTGTGGCGCAGCGCGTATTCAATGGTGGGCAGCGTTTCGCGGATACGGGTGTCGTCGGTGATTTCGCGACCGTCCTCGGTGAGCGGAACGTTGAAGTCGACACGCATGAGTACGTGTTTGTGCTGCAGCTCAAGATCGCGGATCGATAATTTCGACATAGTAAGGCTCACTGGCTTTCAGAGTTGGGGATGATGGCGTCGGCTTCGATTTCTATACGCCAGGATGGATTCAGGAGTTTTGCGACCACGACCATGGTAGCAGCCGGGCGGATCGTGCCGAAAAACTCACCATGGACGCGGCCGACAGCTTCCCAATCTTCTACGTGGGTCAGGTACATGCGGGTGCGGACGACGTCTTCGAGCTTTGCTCCCGCTTGCTTGAGCGCTTCCTTGATAATGAGAAGGATGTGGTGTGTCTGAGCGGCGGCATCCGCGTTATCTGCACCGACCGGGCCTGTTCCGGAGACGTGAATCGTATCTCCGATACGAACTGCCCGAGAGAAGCCAATGATTGGCTCAAAAGGCGACGAGCCTGAGATATTCTGACGCATCGAAAATGCTCCGGATAAACAACGAACGCGCAGCGCGCGGCCTTTAATTCGATAAACCAGGATCTTCGATTACACGCTGCGCACTCCGTTCAGGATGACAACCTTGAACGGAGCACGCGCACGTCGGAATCGCAGATTAGAGGCCCTTCTTCGCGAGGAAGAGAATGAGGTCGCGAACGCGGTTCGAGTAACCCCACTCGTTGTCGTACCAGCTGATGACCTTGACCGAGCTGCCGACGACCTTGGTTAGCGGCGAGTCGACGATCGAGGAGCGAGCATCGCCCTTGAAATCGCTAGATACCAGCTCGGCTGTTTCGTAGCCAAGAATGCCCTTCAGAGCGCCTTCGGAGGCTGCTTTCAGAGCCGCATTCACCGACTCAACTGTAACAGGCTTTTCAGCGATAAAGGTAAGGTCTACGACCGAGACGTTCGGGGTTGGGACGCGGATCGCGAAGCCGTCGAGCTTGCCGGCCATCTCGGGGATGACGAGCTTGAGGGCCTTGGCGGCGCCGGTGGAGCTGGGAATCATGTTGATGGCAGCGGCACGGGCGCGGCGGAGGTCCTTGTGCGGGAAGTCGAGGATGACCTGATCGTTGGTGTAGCTGTGGATCGTGGTCATGATGCCGGAGACTATGCCGAAGCTCTCATGCAGCACCTTGACGACGGGCGCGAGGCAGTTCGTCGTGCAGGAGGCATTCGAGATGATGTTGTGCTTCGCCGCGTCGTACTTGTTTTCGTTGACGCCGAGGACAACGGTGATGTCCTCGTTTGTGGCAGGGGCGGAGATGATGACCTTCTTGACCGATCCCTGAAGGTGGGCCTTGGCTTTGGTGGCGTCGGTGAAGATGCCGGTCGATTCGACGACGATTTCTGCGCCGACAGAGCTCCAGTCAAGCTTGGCAGGGTCGCGTTCCGCGAAGACCTTGATTTTCTTGCCGTCGACCGAAATATGATCTTCGCCCGCAACGATTTCATTCTTCAGGTTGCCCAGAATCGAATCGTACTTAAGCAGGTGGGCAAGGGTTGCCGGGCTGGTGAGGTCGTTTACGGCGACAATTTCCAATTCAGGGTTGCCAAGCGAGGCGCGGAATACGTTGCGTCCAATGCGGCCAAAACCGTTGATGCCAACCTTAACTGCCATTGAAACTTTTCTCCTTTGTTGTTTTGCTTGAAGGTTTTAGTGCGCGGGCTTTCTGTTCCAGAAAGCGATGGAGAGCACCGCCGGGTGCCACCAAATATCGATGCTAGCACTGTCGTCAATATCAAGAAAGTCTTTCAAGCGGATTAGTAAAATTTATTCGTATTTTCGGGGCTTTGGCAGGTTGGGTTTGCGGCGACCTGGACAACTGTGTTACATCCTCATCATGCGCGAATGGATGCGCGAACGCATGAGAAGACGCTCGAAGCGTGGACCGAACACCTCGGAATCCACTGGAAAGATTGGGCAGGAAATCCCTGTCAACCAACCCGCTCCTTTACGTCCGACTTACCCTGAGGCGCAGCCGACGGCAAGCCGTGATGCCGAGGAAGTTGTTGAACCGCACGAGGATGTTGCGGACGAACCGTCAGGCTTTTTTGCCGATGCTCCAGAACCGCAGGTGCTGGAACCGCATGAGCCGGTAGTATCGCCTGAAGTTTCTCTGGCCGAGCCGACAGGCAGGCTGGTTATGGAAACTCAGCCTGAGTCGCCCTCCACGCCGCCGCCTGAGCAGCAGGCAGCTGCGCAGCGTAGTCCGCGCGGGTTTGTTGTGCTGACGATTGGGCTGCCCGGGTCAGGCAAAACCACCTGGTTCAAACGCCGCGGCGTCACTCCATTGTCGAGTGACCTGCTGCGGACGATTTTGTTTGACGACATCACGGAGCAGCGCTATCAGGGCCTCGTTTTCTCGACGCTCCGCTCGCTGCTGCGGGCAAGGCTGATCGCTAAGATGCCGTGGAACTACGTGGACGCCACGAACCTTTCACCGCATGAGAGGCGGCAATGGATCAAGATGGCCAAGAGTTTCGGCTACGATGTGCAGGCTGTCTTTTTCGATGTGCCGTTTGAGGTATGCATGGAGCGTAATCGGCGGCGCGAACGCGTCGTCAGCGACGAAGTCATGCAGAAGATGGCCGAACGCCTGCGTCCGCCAAACTTTAAAGAAGGGTTCTCAAAGATCACTGTCGTGCGCGTGAAGGGCGCTCCGCAGCCGGAAGCAGCAGAGCCGCCAGTCGGTGAGTGATCCGAAACGAACGGAATGTGAGATAAAGGAAGCCGGGCAGTCCAGCCCGGCTTTTCTGTTTCCAATCAACGAGCTATGCCAACAGCCATCGAATTTCGCGACGTAAGCCTGAAGATGCCCGATGGCCGTTTACTGCTGGATGGAATCCATCTGCAGATCGAAGAAGGTACGACGACGGCGGTGCTGGGCCGCAGCGGGTCGGGCAAGACGACGCTGCTGCGCCTGGTGAACCGCATGCTCGATCCGACGGACGGGACGGTTTTCATTCGCGGTAAGGAGTGCGAGCAGCTGAATGTGATTACTCTGCGGCGTGGTATCGGATACGTGATCCAGGAGACCGGGTTGTTTCCGCACTTTACCGTGGCGCGGAATGTGGGACTGGTTCCGGAACTGAACGGCAAGCGCATTGGCGAAGAGAAGACGAGTGAACTGCTGGCCCAGGTAGGGCTGGAGGCGGAGAAGTTTGCCGGGCGCTATCCGCATCAGCTTTCAGGGGGGCAGAGGCAGCGTGTTGGTCTGGCGCGGGCGCTGGCGGCGGGGCCAGCCATTCTGCTGATGGACGAGCCGTTTGGCGCGCTCGATCCACTGACACGCGCCGAGATGCAGGACATGTTGCGAGATCTGCTGAGCCGGTTGAAAAAGACAGTGCTGCTGGTGACGCATGATTTGGATGAGGCGCTGTATCTGGCATCTCGCATTGTGTTGCTGGAAGAGGGGCGCGTCGTAACCGATCTGGCAGCGGAGGATTTTCTGCGTTCGGAGATTCCGGCGGTGAAGGCGTATGCGCAGGCGTTTCGTCGCGGCGAAAAAGACCGGGAGGAATCGAGATGAGCGGATTCCTGGCACAGTACGGCGATCAGATTCTCTCGCTTACCTTCGAGCATCTCTGGCTGACCGGGGCGGCGATGCTCATCGCTATCGCGATCGGTGTGCCGGTTGGCATATGGTTGACCCGCCATACGAACTGGGCGAAGCCGGTTCTCGGCTTCGTGAACATTATCCAGACCATTCCCAGCCTGGCGATGTTCGGCTTTTTGTTGCCACTGCCGTGGCTGGGAGAAAGTGCGGCGCGCATTGCGATTGTTGCGCTGACTGGATACGCTTTGCTGCCGATTGTCCGCAATACCTATGCCGGGATTCGTGGGGTCGACTCGACAGTGACGGGCGTGGCCCGCGCGCTGGGTATGACGGGCATGCAGCGACTCTTCAAGGTGGAACTGCCGCTGGCTGCGGGTGTCATTCTTGCTGGGTTGCGCACGGCAACTGTGACCTGCGTGGGCATTGCCACCATTGCGGCTGCGGTTGGAGCGGGCGGGCTGGGCGAGTTCATCTTTCGTGGCGTTGCGTCGGTCGATAACCGGTTGGTGCTGGCCGGCGCGATTCCAGCAGCGCTGCTGGCGCTGGGCGCGGACGCTTTGCTCGGTTTGATCGAGCACTGGCTGCGCGTTCCAGGAGCGGCGAAGCTGTGATGCTGAAGCGTCCTGCTTCCGATCATTTTCCGCCTTGGATTGATATGAAAAAAAATCGTCATTCTGAGCAGAGCGAAGAATCCCCGCAATCCTGGCTTCCATACACATTGCTAAGATTCTTCCTCCTGTTGGTCGTCAGAATGACGGCGCATACTGGTGCGAAATTTGATCTACGTGCCGCACGTCGAAAGCAACGCGTCTTTCTTTTCCTCTTGTGCTGTTGTATGACAAGCTGCGGGCCGCCGCATCCCAATCATCCGGTGATTGGCGCAAAGAACTTTACCGAACAAGTTGTGCTTGGCGAATTGCTGGCGCAGCAGATTGAAGCCAAAGGGCTGAAGGTGGATCGGCGCTTTTATCTGGCTGGCAGTTACATTTGCAACCAGGCACTGATTTCCGGACGCATTGACGCCTATGTGGAATACACGGGTACGGCACTGACGGCGATTCTGAAGCAGCCTGTCAATCGCGATCCCGAAGCGGTGTTGAATACCGTGCGGAATTTGTATCAGCAACGGCATCACATTACGGTCATGGACCCGCTGGGCTTTGAGAATACCTTTGCCATGATCATTCGTGGTGACGATGCCGCGCGCCTCCATCTCACCACGTTGAGCGAGGCAGCGCAGTACACTCCGCAATGGGTTCTGGGAGTTGGGTATGAATTTGAGCAGCGTCCGGACGGCTTGCCAGGGCTTAGTAAGGAGTATGGGCTGCGGTTTAAGGAAGCGCCTGTCACTATGGATTTAGGCCTCCTGTATCGAGCGATCGATTCTCATCAGGTGGACATGATCGCGGGCAACTCCACCGATGGCCCGATCGCCGTGCTTGGCCTTAAGGTTCTTGCTGACGATAAGCACTATTTTCCGCCATATCAGGCGGTCCCGCTGGTGCGCGATGCGGCATTGAAACGCTGGCCTGTGATGGGTACAGCTATCAATGAGCTTCAGGGTAAAGTAACAGCAGACGACATGCGCGCCATGAATGAGGCGGTCGATGGGCAGCATCGCGATCCGGCGGTGGTCGTGCGAGAATTTCGACTGAGGAAAGGTCTTTGACGACATGAGTGACGTGCAAGGGAAAGTAGCGCCAGCGCAGCAGCCGGAACCCTGGCTGCGTGGGACACTGACAGAATTGCCAACTGTGGCGCGCGCCGTTTTACACGCCTTGGAACTGGGACGTGAAGACGTGAATCGCTGGTGCGAATCTTTGAGCGAAGCAGATCTCTATGCGCGGCCCTTCGATCTGGCGCCCATTGCCTTCCATCTGCGGCACATTGCGCGGAGCCTTGACCGTCTCCTCGCCTATGCAGAAGGCCATCAGCTCACCGAATCGCAGATAACGGCGCTCAGGGGCGAGATGGCTATAGGAGCGAATAGGGAAGCGCTCTTTGTGGAATTCAACCAGGGATTGCAATTGGCCGAGCAACGCGTGCGCTCTCTCGCGGCGGGTGATCTTGACCAGCACCGCGGTGTCGGAAAGAAGCAATTGCCGACAAGTGTGGGTGGATTACTGGTGCATGTTGCCGACCACACACAACGCCATGTGGGACAGATTGTGACGACGGCAAAAATTCTACTGGCAGGCAAATAGATTCGGAGCTTCGACCGCTACCTTCTTTCGCCTTCCAGCACCTCGTGGATATGCCCCATCTTTTCGCGCTTGACTTCAAGATACCGCTGGAAGGTTTCTTCTGGTTCGACGGCCGCCGAGATGCGTTCGACAACGCGGATGCCCGCCGATTCGAGAGCCTCGACTTTTTCGGGGTTGTTCGTGATCAGGCGGACAGCGTAAATGCCGAGCTGTTTCAACACTTCGGCAGGTAGCTCGAACACACGGCAGTCAGGCTTGTAGCCGAGCTCAATATTGGCTTCAACAGTGTCGAACCCCTGATCCTGTAGTTCGTAGGCTTTCAGTTTGGCCATAAGGCCGATGCCGCGGCCTTCCTGTTGCTCGTAAAGAAGAATTCCCGCCCCGGCTTCGGTAATCGTTTTGAGCGCCAGTTCCAGCTGTAGCCGGCAGTCGCAGCGCAGCGAGTGAAAGACGTCTCCCGTAAGACATTGCGAATGAATGCGGACGATGGGTGGTTTGGAATGAATGTCGCCCATCACAAGCGCCACCGCACCCTCAATTCTTACCGTAGGAGCTGGTTTGCTGGCATTGCAAGGCTGCGGATCGGCGACAACGCCCTCGAATCCAAGGATCCGAAAGTGGCCCCAGCGTGTGGGGAAATCTGCATCTGCAACCTTTTTTACGCTTTCAAACGGCATAGGCTTCATTATACGAACGCTGGCGATCATTCTTTCCCGGTAACAAAAGAGTTACAAGATAATGATGAGATTGTGACCAGAAAGATGCAGGAGCGTAAAGTGAAAGGGTGATCGAGCAAAAGCTCATTCTGATTACGCTGCTGATTAAGCTTGGCGTGGCTGCGGCTGTATCAAGCGCTCTGGCTCGTGCTCGAACCTTCCAGCGGCTGCTCTTTACAGAGGATCGCAACGCTGGACAGACGCTGGGATTGCTGGCGTTCATCTGCATTCCGCTCACGCTCGGGGTGTGGGTCCGTGTAACTGTCCCCAATTTCTACGCCGCCGATATCTCCTTTGAGACCACCATTCTGCTCGGTATCCTGATGGGGCCGTTATCGGCGCTGGCGGGCGGCGCTATGCTCTCGCTTCCTGCGATGATGCACCACGAATACCTGAGCCTGCCATTCAATCTTGCGGTTGCTCTCATTGCCAGCTTCTACGGGCGATTTGTGGAAGAAGAGGAAGTCTGGTCCTTCTCGCCCTTTGTCGATCTCGGCATTTACCGTTGGGTGCGGCGCAATCTTCGCCAGCCGCGCTTCGACCGCCAGGTGTGGTTGCTGGTGTCGATTATCGGACTCGAGATATGCCGCGACTGGCTGGCGAGCCTCTATCCACACCGCCTGTTTGCACTTACCACTTCAAACTGGTGGGTGCGCGGTGCGGTTTGGGCCAGCGCGGCGATGGTCGTCGGTATCCCGCTTAAAATCTGGAACACCATTCGTATCGAACAGAAGTTGGAAGAGCAGAAGCGATTGTTGCTGGAGGCACGTCTCGATGCGCTGCAGCGGCAGATTAATCCCCACTTTTTGTTTAATACACTCAATTCCATCGCATCGCTGGTACGCTTCCGTCCGGAACAGGCACGCGAAATGATTGTAAAGCTGGCAAATATTCTGCGCGCATTGCTCAAGGATCACGATTCATATGTTCAATTACGCGACGAGCTGAACTTCACCGACGATTATCTTGGAATTGAAGTCGTGCGTTTTGGCGCGGATAAGCTGAAGGTGGTGAAAGAAATTGATCCGGCCACACTCGAGCTGCCTGTGCCCAGCATGATTCTCCAGCCGCTCATCGAGAACAGCATCAAGCACGGGTTGGAGCCGCGTATCAGTGGTGGCACCATCACGATTCGCAGCCGTGTCGATAGCGGCAAATTGATGATCGAGGTCGAAGACGATGGTGTGGGAATCGCTCCTGGGCATTCCCATTCCAGCGGCGTGCTGCATCAGGGCACAGGCATCGGCATGAGCAATGTGCGCGAACGGCTCGATGTGCTCTTCGGCGATGCGGCAACATTTGACGTCACAAGCCGTCCAGGGCGGGGCACGCGCATCACCATGGAAATGCCGGCCGCCAGTTACGAAGAGGGCGAAACAGGTTCAGCCGTTGCCCCGGCGCGTTCAAGCACGCGCTCGTAATACTGCTCGTATCTGGGAATGATCTTTGACGCGCAAAATCGCTGCTGCGCGGTCTGACGAGCTGCGGTAGCCATGGCATCGAGCTTGCTCGGATCAAGCAACAGCTCGACAGCGGCATTGGCCATAGCACCTGTGTCTCCCACCGGAAAAAGCCGGCCATTCACGCCGTCTTCGATCAGCTCAGGCACGCCACCCACGCTCGTCGCGATCGCAGGGACACGGCAAGCCATGGCTTCTAGGGCGGCGAGGCCAAAGGACTCAAGCTCACTCGGCATCAGCATCAGATCGGCCAGCGGCAACAGCTCGTGCACACTGTCCTGTTTGCCGAGAAAATGAACCCGCTCCTGAATGCCTTTCTTGTGTGCCATCCATTCCGCAGCGGAGCGGTCAGGCCCATCGCCCACCAGCAAAAGATGCGCCGGGATCTGTTCCACGACTCGCGCGAAGACCTCAACGGTATCGGTTACGCGCTTGACCGGCCGAAAATTGGAGAGATGGATCAGTATTTTCTCGTCGGCAGCAGCGAAGCGCGCACGCTTCTGCGCACGCTCGTCCTCGTTTAAGGGAACATAGAAATCGCAATTTACGAAATTCGAGATCACCTCGATGTCGCGTTTAATCTTGAACTCTTTGACCGTTCTCTCACGCAGATACTCCGAGATGGATGTAACGCCGTCGCTTTGCTCAATGGCGAACTGAGTGATGGGCAGGTAAGAGCGGTCAAGTCCTACGAGCGTGATGTCCGTGCCATGCAGTGTGGTGACAAAGGGCAGATGGCGGCCTCGGGCTGCGAGCATTTGCCGTGCCAGCAACGCGCTCACAGAATGCGGAATGGCATAGTGAACGTGCAGGATGTCGAGATCGTAATACTCCGCGACTTCGGCGGTGCGAGAAGCAAGAGCCAGGTCATAAGGAGGGTATTCGAAAAGCGGATAATTCGATACCGGCACTTCGTGATAGAAGATGCCCTGTTCGCGCCCGGTAAGACGAAAGGGTTGAGAGTATGTGATGAAGTGGACCTGATGCCCGCAGGCAGCCAGCTCGATACCCAACTCAGTTGCCACAACGCCGCTGCCGCCGTAGGTGGGATAACAGGTAATTCCAATTTTCATCGTCTGTTTACAACCTCTGTAAGAGTCTGCTCCGTATGACGCGAACGGCGGGCGGTGAGATTCATGAAAGTTGCCCGAAGTGTATGTGATCCAGATCTGCGCTTGGAATCGTTTCGAGCAGAGCGGTACGTTCTACCTCACGGGAAGCGAGCAAACGCGTACGTTCCTGTTGCAAAGCCGCATCGTTATATCCGGGATGACAAACGAGTTCCCACGTCCCATCGGGCATCGCGGCCAGCAGGTTACGAATCGTCTGCGCATCAAGGGTTCCCGTCGCCAGAACGCCAAGGGCTCCATCCGTGGTGGCAAGTCCTGCGCGTGCAACCTCCTGCATGAAGGTTGCACGCTGCGAGCGCAGCAGCCGCACCTGCATCTTGCGGACGTGCCCGGCATTGGCCGTAACCTTGAGGCTCCAGTCTGGCTCAAAGGGATTGCGAATGGCTTTTACCCCGCAAGCGAGGGCCGCCCGTAAAAGTGGCCGCAAAACGCGGGGAAACATGTGGGTGTGCTTATGCGTGTCGAGATGGGTAACGGCTATCCCCGCCTCTTTCAGTTTTCGGATTTGTGCAATGGCTGCGGTCTCAATTTCGGAGTCCTTGATGCGTCCACGGAGCAAATCTGCGACAAAACTGCTCAATTTCGGACGAAATCGCGCAGCTTTTGGTGCGACCGGCGCAGATAGATCGATTGGATCGATGAGAGAAGGAATTTTGTCCGCCGGCAGAATTGGGGTTCCATCGACAAGAACGACATGGCAGCCGACACCTAAAAAAGGCAGTCTTTTGGCGGCAGAAACCGCTTCATCAAAAGCTCCGCCTGTAGCCATTAGCGTGGCGGAGGTCAGGGCGCGGGCGCGGTTCAGTTCCACAGCCGCCTTATTCACTCCCAAGGTCAATCCAAAGTCATCTGCATTCACAATCAGGCGGCGCACAGCGGTCAGTGTACCAGTCTGGCACAGATTTCAAGGTGCCCGGCCGGGGCCTGTTAGAATTGAAACATCAGCTCCGGCACTGATGAACCGGGAGTGTTTCATGGGCGGTTAGCTCAGTTGGTTAGAGCGCCTGCCTTACAAGCAGGAGGTCGCAGGTTCGAGTCCTGCACTGCCCACCATGAAGGATAGATCGCACCTAAGTCGTTGCATTATTTGCTTGATCTGCTGTTGAGTTCGATAGCTGCCTTAGAACTGTGAACCAAACGGTTAACGTCTCGTTGCCTTACATCTGTACGTTTTTCGCGACTTTCTTCATACCCGTTCAAACTCCGCCGATGGTGAGGTAGAGAGACGCCTTGCAGAATACCTTGCTCGACATCCTGATATTGGGCCTTCTTGTGCTGCTCTTCGGAGTGGTCTACCGGAAGAGGGCCACGCTGCGTCTACGCTTCTGGATAGCAGGGTGGCTATTTATTCTGGCTCACTTCGCCGTATTGCTCCCGCAGATCTCGGCGCCCTTCTGGCAAGAAATGCAACTTGCGCTCGGCATGAGCGGGCTCGTGTTGGGCGGCGTTTGTTTTGTGCTCGCTTCAAGCGCTCTTACCCTGCGCCCGATTGATCTGGGTCTCGTGGCAGCGGTTATCGGAATTCCGCCGCTGGTTTATTGCTTCTTGGTCTTTTTCGGTTTCACGGCGAGCTTGCCTCTCCTCTGGTTTGTACTCGTGGCTGAGACGGCTACTGTCTGGGTGGGATGGCATTTCAACAGGAACAAACCGGGCGTTTTCTGGTTGAATACCGTTGCTGCGCTGGCCTGCGGTGCGTGGTTGGTGCATTTGATCAGAACGGGTCAGGCCGAGTATGGCATCTACGCCATACTCACACAGTTGTTTCTGGTGAATGCTGTACTTTTCTGGCAGGATTTCCACCGCTTCTCCGCAGGGGTCATTACCGTTTCAGGTGGGCTGCTTGCGTGGGCCGCAGTGTTTCCCACTGCACTCGCGACGAGATACTTTTTCCCTCATGCGAACATTCCCCCTGAATTGTGGAATCTGCCGAAATATTTTGTCGAGTTCGGCATGATTCTTACGCTGATGGAGAATCAGGTATATTCCGCGAACTGGCAGAGTGAGCAATACCGGGTGCTCTTCGATAGCAATCCTCACCCGATGTTTATCTACGACATAAAGGACCTTACGTTTATCAGGGTCAACGATGCGGCCTTACGGCAATACGGGTACAGCCGGCCTGAGTTCCTGAGTATGACCATAAGCGATCTGCATGAAGTGGCCGCTTTGCCAGGGCTGGAAAAGATGCTTGCGGAGCAGAACAGCTCGATCAGGACCACGGGGCCCTGGACACAACGGAGAAAAAACGGAAGCGAGTTTCAGGCGGAGATATCTTCGCACACCATCGAGTTCGAGAGCCGCGATGCACGTTTCTCGATGGTGCAGGATGTCACCGATCGTGAGCGCCTGCATGGAGAATTAGTACATCGCGCCCATCACGATTCGCTCACAAACCTGCCGAACCGCTTTTTGCTGGAACAGCGTATGCGTCAGACACTGGAAAATGCGGCGCGTTACAGCCATAAGGCTGCGATCCTGTGCATCGACCTGGACCGTTTCAAGCAGATCAACGATAACTACGGCCATGCAACCGGCGATGCCTGCCTGCAGGAAGTAGCTGCCAGGTTAATCTCGCGCTTACGTGAGTCCGATACGGTAGCGCGCACGGGAGGCGAGGAGTTCACAATTGTGATTGGGGATTTGCTTTTCAGTGCTGATGCCGAAAAGGTGGCTTATGATTTGCTCTCGTGTTTTGAACGCCGCTTCAGTGTAGGTACGATTGATTTGCAGCTCTTTGCCAGCATCGGGATTGCCATTTATCCGGATCACGGAACCGTGGGAACTCAGCTCTGGAGAGCGGCCGACATTGCTATGTATCGCGCAAAGTACTCGGGCGGCAACAAATGTGCGATTGCTTCCGAGGAGGAAGAGAATTCATTGCCCGATAAAGTACTGCCATGGGTTGCACGAGGTAGTGATCAAGCCTAGAGCCTTGGTAAGGAGCATCCAGGCTTAGACCGTGCTTAGTTTGTGAGAACAGCGCGGTAACGCACCTGACTCTTTCGCGTCCGTTTGACGGCGTCGTTCGCTTTTGCCATGGGAAAGATTTCAGTCTGTGCCTTGACACCGTGTCTGGCAGCGACGTCGAGCATTTCAGCAATCTGTGCCGGGCTCCCGGTATTGCAGCCGCTTACGCTTTTCATCGGCCCGATGAGTGAGAAAGCAGGCACTGCGACCGGAGAGGGAGGCACACCCACAAAACAAAGGCTCCCCTGGGGGCGCAGTGCGGTCAGGTACGCCTGCCAGTCCTGATCGGCGTTGATGGTCGACAGGATCAGATCAAAGGTTCCGGCAAGACGCTTCAGGCCTTTCGACTCGCGCGTGTTTACGAAATGATGAGCACCCAGAGCGCTGGCCTCCTGCTCTTTCGAAGCAGTACTCGAAAAGGCCGTCACTTCTGCGCCAAAGGTACGGGCAAATTGCAGGCCGAGATGCCCCAGTCCGCCAATACCAATCACGCCAACGCGCGAGGATGGATTGATACCGTGTAATCGCAACGGCTGATAGACAGTAATACCGGCGCACAAAAGGGGCGCTGTGGAAGCACTTTCCAGCGAAGCTGGAATTTTCAGGGCAAAGCGCGCATTAACGCGAATGCTTTCCGCATAGCCGCCGTGACGATGAACGCAGGTTGGCTGGCTGCGCGCGCAGAGTTGTTCTTCACCCTTGCGGCACCATTCGCAGTAACCGCAGGAGTTGGCTTGCCAGCCCACGCCTACACGGTCGCCTTCGGCAAGATACTTCACTTCACTGCCAACAGAGCTGACGGTGCCGACAATCTCATGGCCTGGGATAAACGGGTATTTGCTCATCCCCCAGTCATTATCGATGAGGTGCAGGTCGCTACGGCATATGCCGCAATGCGAGATCCTGATTTCTACCTCGTGAGGAGCAAGATCGGATGCTTCGTACTTGAAGGAAAGAAGCTCAGCGCCTGCGGCGTGTACTGCGTATCCCTGAATGGTGCTCATAGGTCCCTGGGCTCTCCTTGCTGGACAGCCCTCTCATTCTACCCGCAGTGTCAACACCTGTTGCCCGTTCAACATGTTGTCAACCGCAACCGATGCGATCGGTACTGCCGATTCACCGCTCAATGTTAATTTTTGATTTTGACGCAGAGGTTCGAGCACGTTGGCCATGGACATGGGTACGGTGGCCAGCGTTCGTCCATCCAGTACGGCCTGCGGAGACGGCTCAAGCAGCGTCACGTACAGCCTGTCGTTTTCATGCAGATTGTTCAGCTGCTCGATGGTTGCAGCGACATCAAGATTCGGGCTGCTGCCTGAACGCGATGTTTGGGTAATGCGATCGAGCGTACTGCCATCGCTGACGAGGAGGCGTACCTGTCCTTCTCCCAGAACGGCGGGCAGGGTGACGGGAATACGCACATTGCGCACTTCACCACGCCACGGGCGGATGGTTGCTTCGACCATAATGGTTTCGCCGGCATGGACAATCGAGGCGGTGCTCTGGGCACTCTCAAGCTGCGCCGCCAGATGCTTCGGGATAGCCTCGACTTCGATCTCTACATCATTGATGGGTGTCTGGCGCGCGGCGTTGTCATAGAGACGCGAGAAGCGCTCGCCTACCATCAGCGCTGCCATGAGATTTGCCGGAGCGATTTCGCTGGGCGCTATAAGGCCGCCGAAATGGACAGCAGGGAAGCCGGAGACGTTTACAACGCTGCGAATGCGATAGCTGGCCTCTGCTGTGAAGTTGTTGCGCTGCATCAATCCCTGGAAGACGGCAACCATGACGGCTGTGGGGGTGATCTGCGGCTGGTCTACGACTTCAACGTGCAGAGCGCGTGGTGCTCCTTCGCCGGTGATATTCACGGTGACGGGAATCATCTTGGCCTGCTCGCCAAACTGACCGCGAATGGCTGACTCCCTGTCTTCGGTAAACGAACCCACCGTCTGTGTCGTATTTATGATTTTGAATGCATTGAGCGGAGACGGCAGTGTGGCCACAACCTGCGCCTTCGTCATCGGCATGGAGACCGGACCGAACTGCGTGATTGGATGTCCACAGGCAAGGAGCTGTTTTGGATCGACGTAGGTTACGGTGCAGGTCGCCGCGATTTCGAGGTCGCCGCGCATCAGCAGCGCGCTCACGGCCGAGCCTGGGATGATTGGTTCCGGTTGGTTCTCATCGCTGGATGACCCGCCGATGCCTTCCACGGCTGTGAGACTGGGCGATGAAGCGTGCTCTTTCCAAAACGCCAGGGCCTGCGGACTGAATCCGTTGAAGACGAGCGGCGTCTCCATGGGACGAATGGCCGTAGTTTCAACGGTGTCCTGATCCGCGCCAGCAAACGGTACAGCGCCCTTTGCGTTTGCAGTCAGCGAGGAAAGCGGAGGCGGGCTGTTTGCCGCGATCAGATCGGAGCTTTGATGCGCGACTTCGAGCATCTGCCCGATGGGCGTAATTCCCGCGATGGGTTCTTTACTGAATGCGCCGATCCGATAGCTGAGGGCGCCTAGCAGCTTGCCATCAATGTACACAGGACTGCCGCTCATGCCCGCGACGACTCCAGTGTATTCAGGCTTTGCGCCTTCTAGGCGGGCAAGAATCATGTCCTGCCCCGGGCCAAGCGCATTGTGCAGCAGGCCCAGTATCATTACGCCCATCGGTTCCGGCTGCGTACCCTCAAAGACCGTGTACGCCACCCCATGCATGCCGCGGTGTACCTGTTCCAGCGGGTAGAACCCCGCAGTGGACGGCGGTGGGCTAGCTGGTAAAGAAGGTGGCATCGCCGCTGGCATTGCAGGCGTAGACATAGTCTGGCCTACAAGCGCTGTGGCGCTAAACAAAATAAGCCAGCTGATGTCTTTTAGACGACTATTCACGTCTACAAGAGTAGAGCATTTTGGCCTTCGCGGTAACGAAACCTTAGTTTGCCATGAAGCTTGCAGGAGGAGGCTTCGGAGTTTCACAATGAATTCACGCATGAAGATCCCGCCGGTTGCATTCTCAATTCGTCAGATATTCGCCTCCGCTGTTCTGTTTTCTCTGGTATTTTGCCAGTCCGCGGCCCCTGCGCAGCAGCAAACGCAGCAACAGCCTCCGCCGAATCAGCAGCAAACGCAGCAGAATCAGCAAGGTCAGCAACAACAGCCGGATCAGCCCGCTCCCGATGCGGGTGGTCCGACCGGTGACAACGGGTCAATCGCCATTCCGAAAAAGAAAGAGACCGAAGAGGCTCCTCCGCCGCCACCGCCTGAGCCAAAGGTGAAGAATCCTCCGGGATTGCAGAACTTTTCTTTACGTGTGGATGTTCCGGTCGTCAATGTGGATGTGGGCGTGATTCTGGAGAAAACACACCAGTTTGTGCCGAATCTGCAAAAGGAAAACTTCCGCGTCTATGAAGATGGAAATTCGCAGGAGATCACCAGTTTCCAGCGCATCCAGGCGCCGATCACCGCTGTTCTCGTCGTTGAATTCGCGGCCAATAGCTATGCGTTTATCTACGACATGAAAAACGCTGCTTACACCTTTGCGCAGCAGCTCAGGCCGGACGATTACATTGCTGTCGTCACCTACGATATGCATACGCAGATCCTCACCGACTTTACCCAGGACAAGCGGCTGGTCTTTGACTCTCTGAACTCACTCACCATCCCTACCTGGCATGAAACAAACCTCTTCGACGCGCTTTACCAGACGCTCGATCGCCTGACCCGCGTGGATGGCCGGAAATATGTTGTGCTTATCTCTTCCGGACGCGATACCTTCAGCAAGATCAATCTGGATAAGGTGCTTCAGAAAATCAAAGCCACGCCGAATGTCACGATCTTCTCCGTCGGCACCGGCCAGACAGCACGCATCATGGCGGACGGCGCCGGCAGGATGGGTCCGATTCGCAATCTGGACTACCTGCAGGCCGACAACCAGATGACGACCTTCGCGCGGATGACAGGCGGCCAGGCCTTCTTCCCGCGCTTTGCGGGTGAGATGCCGGACATCTTTCGCCAGATCAACGAATCGATCCGCAACCAGTACGTGCTAAGCTACCACCCGACCAACACCAAGCAGGACGGTACCTATCGTAAGTTGCGAGTCGAACTGGTGGACAATGAGGGCCATCCGCTTCGGATGCAGGATGAAAAGCATAAGCCGTTGAAGTACGACATCATTGCCCGGGATGGCTATCGCGCCAAGCAGGAAGTGGAGTAGGTCTCTGTGGCGTGAGCACAAGCGGTCATGGTCTTACTGACACGATTGCACGGAATGCAGCATTATGCCGGTGATTGCGATCTTAGGGGTGAATTTTCTCGCCACGCTCCAGCATCTGGATAAATAAGGCGATGCGTTTCGCGCGCGTCTCTGCCTTTTTTGCGGTCTGGACGCGCCAAAGTATGGCGTACCGATTTCGGCTCTCGAGCGTGGCAAAGAACGCCTTCGCGCGGGCATTTTTGTTAAGAGCAGCCTGCAAATCCGGCGGAACGGTTGCGGTGCTCGGCGAGTCATAGGCCTGCTCCCATCGCCCGTCCGCCTGGGCGCGTTTGACCTCGGCTAAACCTGTCGCTTGCATGCGGCCACTCTCGATGAGCGCGACTGCTTTTTCCCGGTTGATCTTCGACCAGATGCTCTTCTTGCCTCTTGGAGTGAATTTTTGCAGCCACGCCTCGGCGCTGTGACTCTGCTTCTGACCGTCGATCCAGCCATAGCAAAGCGCCATTTCGATTGCCTCGGCGTAGGTGACCGAGGGAGTCCCGGAGTCTTTTTTCGCCATTTGCAGCCAGATTCCAGGAGACGAAAGATGGTTTGTTTTCAACCATTTCTCCCAGGCTTTTTGGCTTGCGAACGCAATTTTCTGCAGGTCGGTGTTGGGCTTGTCAGGCATGGCGAATCATTCGAACCGGAAACGCGACTGCACCACGATAAATGATCGAACCTGCACCCGCACAGGGGTGGCCGAGTCGATGGATTGCCCGTTACCTCCTTAGTCACTGCGCGCGGTGCACTTTCCCCTGCTTAAAACGGCGGAAAATTTGGCATCATAGAGAAGAACATTCCTTGAGGAGGATCTCCTGAAATGGCCGCCCCCAAAGCTGAAAAGACGACGAAACCCCGTAAGGCTCCCGCAAAGAAGAAGATCGTTGCCGACGCGCCAGAGCCGACTGTCATCCATCCCACTCACGATCAGATTGCCGCTCTCGCTCAGAAATATTGGGCCGAGCGCGGATACACCGACGGAAAAGCCGAATACGACTGGCTGCGCGCAGAGCAAGACCTGATGCAAGCCGCTTCATAAACGATCGAACTGAAACCGCTCTAATAAGTTAGATAAAAAGGCGCTGCACGGTAGGCAGCGCCTTTTCTATGCAAGGAGCTGGCTCATGGCTGCAAGGCTACATGCGGCCAATCGTTCTGCCAGGTGATCGTCGAAATCTGAAGCGCGGGTTTTCCCGTCTTTGCGTCATAGGCGTGGAAGACCAGCAGGTCATGGTCGTCAGGCTGCATCCAGACTGACTGGCCTCCGGGGCCTAGCCAGCGTGTGTTGGCTGTCAGCAGCTCTGTGCCGCCGCCATCCGCCATGGATTTGCCCTCTTGATCGAGATAAGGCCCGGTAACATTTCCGGCACGGCCAACCATGGTTCTGTAAGTGCTTTTCGTACCGCGGCAGCATAAGTCCCATGAGACGAACAGGTAGTAATAGGCGCCATGATGCACGATGAAAGGCGCTTCGACTGCCTCCCAGTCTGGAGGCAAGTCAGGGTTTGCCAGCGGGGCATCGGCCGGTTTCGCACGGGATGCGAGTGCATAGATGGTTGTGTCTTTCCTTGAGAGCAGGCCTGTTTTCTCGTCCAGCCGACGCATCTTGATGCCGCTCCAGAAGCTCCCAAAGGCGAGCCAGGCATGGCCTTGCGTGTCGAGAAAGAAATTCGGGTCGATGGCGTTGAAGTCATCGGTCGCCACAGAGCGGAGGACGAGACCGTGATCGATCCATTTGTAATTCGTGCTCGAACGGTCGAGTGTCTTGTTGGTGGCGAGTGCGATTCCCGAGGTGTTCTTCCCGAATAACGAATAGGCATAGTAGAGGCGATATTCGCCGTTCTGGTAGGAGATATCGGGTGCCCAGAGATCGACTGTTCCGGGACTGTCCTTGTGAATCCAATCGGGAATCTGATCGAAGACATGTCCGCATAGCTTCCACGTGGTCAGATCGGTCGAACAACGTATCTGGAACTGTCCGCCGTCTTTCGTTTTGCCCGTCGCGAAGACATACCAGATGTTGCCCTCTTTCATGACCGAGGGATCATGCGTCCCCCAAAAGTCGCCGCTCAAGTCGAAGGCTTTGGGTTGTTGCGCCGCGGCGGCGAAACTCATAAAAACGCAAATAGAGGAATAAAGCAGGGCGTTTAGTCGCCGCGGGAAGGGGTACATAACAAACGTCCTGATCTGAGAAATCGTTTTCTTGCGAGAGAAGAGTAGCACAAGAGCGCCAGTTTCGGCAGCCGCAAGACCATCTGAAATGGAGTCCTGAATATCTTAAAATCTAATGCCGCGTGCTGAGCATTAGGTGGATGCCGCCACTACCGGCTCGAACACAGGACCGTTCACTGTGGATTTTGCCAGATGTCTGGTGAGGCGGTTGGCGGTGTATGCAGCCCCATAGGCGAAGCGGGTGAGAGGACCAAATGAGTTTGCTGAAGCCACGCCGACGAAGTAGAGGCCGGGGACGGAAGACTGGAAGGAGCGGTCGAGCACTGGACTGTCTTCCACGGCTTGAATTTCGTTGCGGAGATCGTCGCCGATAAACTTCAGCCGTGTGAGTGCGACGCGGTAGCCTGTACCTGCGATCAGATGATCAAAGGCGAGTTCTTCCGTGCTGCCGTCCTTCGCCGAGATCTTCAAGTGAATGCGTCCATCGCGCGCTTCGGCATTCTCGAGGGTTACACCCAGGTGCAATGGGACGCGGCCGATGATCTTTCCCCTGACGAACCAACCCGCTGAAGGTCCCAGATGGCGTTTTACGATGTGGAAGCGGAGCTTCTGCGGCATAGCGTGAAAGACGAGCGGTATATCCGTGCACAGGCGGGAGCGCCAACCAAGGCCGAGACCTGAGCTGGGGTACTTGATCCGATGTAGAAGCGGACGGTTGACTACGGGTGGCTCGTGAAAAGAGATGTTGTTTACCCGGGCGACGATCTCCACATCTGCATCGGCTTCGCGCAGAAGTGCAGCTACATCCACGGCTGAAGAGCCTGCTCCGAGCACAGCGACCTTCTTGCCCTTGAAGCGAGTCAGATCGCTGTGATGGGATGTGTGAGTGACAAGATCTTTTGGCAGATCTGCCAGGAGTGGAGGGAGATAAGCGAAGTGCGTAATTCCGGCTGCAAAGATGACCTTGCGTGCCAGGAGGGTTTCGCCATGTTCCGTTATGAGTTCGAAGCCTGCGGAATGTTTCTCCACTGAAGCGATATACACAGGTTCAAGGTTGGGTACGAGGCGCTTCTGAAACTCCAGGCCGTATGCTATGAACGTTTCAAGTGGAACTGGCACGCCGACGTGTGCGTATGGCTGCCCTGTTTCCCGGCAGTATTGTGCTAGGGAAAAAGAATCATCTGGAGAGCTAAGACTGGATGCAAAACCATCCGATTTCAGAAACATACCCTTCGGCATCATGCTTCGCCAGCTCTGCATAGGAGGGCCAAAGATGCGGTAAGGCACACCCGCCTTGCTTAGATGAGCAGCAATCGATAACCCATAAGGGCCAGCTCCGAGAATGACGACATCAACGACAGGTGAACCCAACCAAGGCTCCTTCGAACATCAGCGTTTTCTACACCCACATTACCGATTCGTGGCGGATTATAAAATCACAAATAAGTAACCCCGACAGAAAAGTAGCAATGGATAGAAAAGGCTGCTTGTGGTTTTCTCATATGGCCAGTATTCTTCGAATAACTGTTGAACCGCGCCAACCAACCCATCATACTTTTGGCTGCCTCGGTCTGGTGGCCGCTCTCAGTACGTCTTGCGATGTGCTTGGCCAGTTACGGCTGCCGAGTGGTGGCAGTTTGTCCGCGGGGTCACATATTAAGACATGTAACCGGCATAAGTGAGTTCTATTCTTACTCCCGGCTGGACTCGGTCGGTGCTCTGGAAGCAGCTCTCAAAGATGCCAAGCCAGACCTAGTGGTTCCGTGCGATGACCGGGTTGTGTGGCAGTTACATGAGATTCACAAATGCAATTCTTTGCTTCGTCCCCTCATTGAATCTTCTCTGGGCACAGCCTCAGTCTACGAAATTGTAAGCAGCCGCGAGCGCTTACTGGATCTGGCAACGAGCTTATCTATTCGTGTACCTAAGACGCATGTTACGTCTGAAAACGATATTTCTGCATGGTTTGCTACGACGGCGTCGGCGGTGCTCAAGCTGGATGGCACGTCGGGCGGCGAAGGGGTCGAAATTGTTCATTCGGAACAGCAGGCAATCGACGCCTTTCGGAGACTGGCGCAGTCGCAGGATCTTGGAACAGCGCTGAAGAGGTCATTGGTGAACCACGATCCGTTGGCCATTTGGAGCTGGCGCCGGCGGACTGCACCTGTCATTACGATTCAGCAATTTATAGTGGGGCGTCCGGCGAACGCTATGTTGGCGTGTTGGAATGGCGAACTTCTGGGGATGCTTAGTGTCGAGGCCCTCAGCTCTCAAGGAGCTACCGGCGCAGCGAACATTGTTAAATTCATAGATCATGCAGAAATTGCACGAGCGGCTCAACTGCTGACCCGTCGATTAGGCCTCACAGGATTTTATGGGCTCGATTTTATGCTGGAGACCGCTACAGGATTTGCTTGGCTCATAGAAATGAATCCACGCTGCACGCAGCTAGGGCACCTTGCAAGGCCTGGTCAAATTGAATTAGCTGGATTGCTTTATGCGAGGCTTACCGGGCAGACGATTGCGCCGTCACAGGCTCCCATTGAAGAGAGGGCCGTCGCGTTCTTTCCTCAGGCGATTGACTGGAATCCACGGAGCCCGTTTCTACACAGCGGATACCACGACGTACCCTGGAGTGAGCCGCAACTGGTGCGCGAGCTTCTTCAGAAGTCATGGCCTGAGCGTCAATGGATGGCGCGTGTTTATCATCATTTTCGCGCACCGAAGAAGGTTGCCGTTGTCGAGTTTAATACCTTCGAGACCGTTGATCCTGCTAACGAGTGGACAAAGGCAGGTTCTTCTCGCGTCGTATCCAGCTGACGGTTGCTATGTTGTACCTCTGGTGGCAAGTCAATTTGTCAGCTAAATCCAACCTCAGGGGAGAATGCGCATGCGTTTCTGTTCTATCCTGCGTTTGGATGATCGTTCATCAGGCTGAAGCCGTCGTTCTCCGCACGTGGCCCATTCACGAGGCCGACCTGATCGTCTCTCTTTTTACCCGCGATCTGGGCAGGATCAAGGGCATCGCCAAGTCCGCCAGCAAGAGCCGGCGTCGTTTTGGAGGCGCGCTTGAGCCAATGACGCACGTGCTCGCCAATTATGCGGTGAAGCCCCGGCAGGAGCTCGTCCGCCTTGATTCATTTGAGATTGTCGCGTCACCGCTTTCCAACTCTGTGGATTACACACGCGCCGCGGCGCTTGCCTTTTATGCCGAGGTGCTGGAAGAAATCCTTCCCGATCACGATCCGCATGATGCGGTCTTCCGTCTTTTGCTGGCTGTCCTTGAGCAGACCCACACACAAAGCATCTGGATGCCGATTACCTACTTCGCGCTTTGGATCACACGGCTCATGGGCTGGATGCCCGATATGATGCGCTGCACGGCAGGTGGTGAGCTGTTTGCCGGCCGTCCTGCCTACTGGCACGCGCATGCCGATGGGCTCGTCTGCATCGAGCACCGGGCGCCGGCCAGTTCCGCGCTCTCGGCAGAGTCGCAGGCGCTGGCCATCCGCGTCTTCCGCCAGCCGATTGCGGCATTTTCCGCTGAAGCATGGCCGCGCAGTCGCGCCATCGATCTAAGGCGCTTTGCCATACAGGGACTGGAGTGGCATCTGGAGCGAAGATTGACGACAGCGGTGGCATTAGCCAAACTCGGTGGATGAACTGGTCTGTTCCTCTGTGTTCTTCTGGGTTCTCCGTGGTAAAACTTGCGGACTTTGTCGTCTTCGTTGTTCAGTTCTCCCAGTGAAAGAAAGTTAAGCTGAAGACAATAATTTAGAATCGCATCAGCACCCAATTCAGCTTTTTAGAGAGATTTACGCGTGGCATCAGCCTCCGTTCTTACAAAGAAAGAACCACTTACCTTTCAGCAATTGCTGTTCCGCCTGCAGAGCTTCTGGGCTGAGCGCGGATGTGTCCTGCAGCAACCCTATGATGTTGAAGTGGGGGCCGGCACCATGTCGCCCGACACGTTTCTGCGGGTGCTTGGGCGCAAGCCGATCAACATCGCTTATACGCAGCCCTCGCGCCGTCCTGCCGACGGGCGTTACGGCGAGAACCCGAACCGGTTGTACAAGCACACGCAGTTTCAGGTGATCCTGAAGCCGCCGCCGGCGGATATTCAGGATGTTTACCTGGAGTCGCTGGCGGCTATCGGTATTGACCTGCGTGAGCACGACATCAAGTTCGAGGAAGACAATTGGGAGTCGCCAACGCTGGGAGCCTGGGGCATTGGCTGGCAGGTGATGCTCGATGGGTTGGAGGTTACGCAGTTTACGTACTTCCAGCAGTGCGGGGGCATCGACCTCGATCCTATTTCGGGTGAGATTACGTACGGCTTGGAGCGCATCGCCGCCTTTCTGCAGGACGTGGATTCGATCTACGACATTGTGTGGGCGCGCGACCCGGTTTCGGGGCGTGCTGTGACCTACGGCGAGGTCCGATTCCAGGAAGAGCTACAGTTCTCGGTCTACAACTTTGAGGCTGCTGAGGTGGATAAATTGTGGGAGCACCTGCGGATGTATGAGGCCGAGTGCCAGACACTGCTGGCGAGCTTCCACGACCTGAAGAAGCTCGAGCCCGGCAAGAAAGCCCATGACCGTCTTTTGCATGAGGACGGAGTGCCGGACACGAGTGAAGATGTTGAGGTGGCGCTTCAGCGGTTCCCGGTGTTGGCCGCCTACGATCTTTGCCTGAAGTGCTCGCACCTGTTCAACCTGCTGGATGCGCGCGGCGCTATTTCTGTTACCGAGCGCGTGGGAGTGATTGCGCGTATCCGCAACCTGGCCGTTGGAGTGGCAAAAGCCTACGCTGCGCAACAGGACGCCAAAGAAAGCCAGAAGAATTAGACGATGCCAGACTTTCTCCTTGAAGTAGGACTTGAAGAGATTCCCGCGCGCATGATTGCAACCGCACAGGCTGAGCTTGGCCGGCGCGTGGAAGAACTGCTTGGTCGTGAGCGTCTGCTCACGACTGGCCATGTGGTGACCAGCTATTCGACGCCGCGCCGTCTGGCCGTGCTGGTGAGTGGAGTGCTTACCGCGCAGGCCGATGCGGAAGAACAGCTTACCGGACCTTCGTGGAGTGTGGCCTTCAAGAATGGTGAGCCCACCGCAGCGGCGCAGGCGTTTGCCAGGAAGGCTGGTGTTGATGTTGCCGCTCTCCAGAAGATCACGACTCCGAAGGGAGAGTATGTTTCAGCGACCGTTCTGCGCAAAGGCCGTTCTGTGGCGGAGGTGTTGACGGAGCAATTGGCGAAGGAACTGGCCTCGCTTTACTGGCCGAAGAATATGTACTGGCGCGCGGGCAAGCCCGAGCGGTTTGTTCGTCCGGTGAAGTGGCTGCTGGCGATTCTCGACCATGCCATCGTTCCGCTTGAGTTTGCGGGCGTGTATGCGGGCAATCTGAGCTATGGGCATCGCATCCTGCATGGCGAGCATGCGGTCACGATCAACAAACCTTCCGAGTACGAATCGGCCCTCCAGTCGGCTAAAGTCCTGGTTGATGTTGAGGCGCGACGTCATCGTATTCGCAAGGCTCTCGACGCGGTAACGCGCTCCGTTCCTGGTGCGCGCTGGCGCGAAGATGAGTCGCTCGTCGATACCGTGACCCATCTCACGGAATGGCCCTCGGTGCTGCTTGGCAACTTTGAGGCCGAGTATCTCTCGTTGCCGGAAGAAGTGCTGGTTACGGTGATGCGCGATCACCAGAAGTACTTCGCGGTAGAAGATGCCGCGGGTAAGCTGGCTCCGCATTTTCTGACCGTGCTCAACACGGAGGCAGACGAGCAGGGAATTGCCGTGATTCGTCATGGCAACGAGCGCGTGCTGCGGTCACGGTTCAGTGATGCTCGCTTCTTCTGGGACTTCGATCAGAAGATTCCTTTGACTGAGCGTGTTGAGATGCTGAAGTCGGTTACCTTCCAGAAGGATTTGGGCAGCTATTACGTGAAGACGGAGGCGAACCTTCAAATCGCGGACGAGCTGCGCATTGCGATCGGACAACAGGACCTCAATTCCGGGGCCTTACTTACTGCTGTTCGACTTGCTAAGACTGACCTGACTGCTGAGCTGGTCAAGGAATTTACCGAACTGCAGGGCGTTGTTGGTGGCCTCTATGCGCGTGCGCAGGGGCTTGGCGAAACGGTTGCACAGGCGATCTATTCTCAGTACATGCCCGCTTCGACTGACGACGCAATTCCGGCGACGGTCGAAGGGCAGATTCTTGGTCTTGCTGATCGCCTCCAGACGATTGCGGCTATGTTTGCTATCGGGCTTGAGCCTACTGGATCGAAAGATCCATTTGCGCTGCGTCGTGCAGCGAATGGCGTGGTCAAGATCTTGGCTGAGACCTCATTCGATCTCAGGCTGAGCATATATTTTCTAGCAAAGCTGGCCATCAAAGCGTGCACTCCGCAGCACCAGCAAACAGACCCAGAAGCTGTCCGGAAAAGCCTCCTGGCATTCTTCCGCGAACGACTAGATTTCTATCTGCGCGATGTTCGAGGCTTCAGCTACGACGTGGTCAACGCGGTTATAGCTGCTGAGTATCACGACATTCCGGATGCAATTGCCCGAGCGGAAGCGCTATCTGCAGTCCGCGGCTCCGATGACGTCACAGCAATCTCGATTGCGTTCAGGCGCATCAAGAATATTCGAAGACAAGCGGGGGAAGAGGGACCGCGTCTCTTCAACACAGTGAATCCAGCCTTGTTTGGAGAGTCTGCCGAGGAGATGCTTTATCAAAAGGCACTGGAACTCGAACCTCATGTTAAGTCTCTGCAGCAGACGCGTCAGTATCGTGATGTTCTCGCAACCATTGCAACTTTACGTCCAGCAGTTGATGCCTTCTTCGACAAGGTCATGGTCATGGCGCCGGAGCCAGAACTCCGCGAAAACCGCCTCGCCCTAATCGGTTTCGTGCAAACCAGCTTCTCCTCAATCGCCGATTTTTCGGAGATGGTTACAGGCTAGCCTTCATCCCTCGAAGCGAGCGCCCGATCCCTCTCTTCGCGCAGGTCGAGGAGAGAGGATGAGTCGAACAAGCCGGCGAGGAGCGCACCGATTCATCTTCGAGAGGGATGCGGCTAACCTTGTCAAGCCCCGTCGCCCGCATTTTTATTGCAAAGAGCAGAAATTAAAAGACTTATAGTTCAATGACTTTGGCATAGTATTTCGCTGAAAATTGCTATCCTGAATATAAGAGACAAACTGACCACCGAAATGGCCCATCTATGGTCTCTGTTCCATCGTGGGAATAGCCTGCAAGGCGCAAAACGAAAGTAATCCTCCGCTAAGTCATTGAAAACACTATAAGCGCTCTAAGTATCTGTAGAATCAACAGCATAGCAGGGGATGATCCCCCGCTAACTCATTGAAAACAAAGGATCGGAATCAGTACCCGAGGGGGAGGGGTACACCCGCGACAGGGTCCACGGACTAGAGAGCGGGTGGGATGTCTCCAATAAGAACTCCCTGCCTTTAGTCCTCGCGGAGAAGCCGGGCGGGGTTTACTGACTGTGCGCGACGGGCTGGTACGACCGTAGCCAGGATTCCCAGCAGAAACATGATGAGGACGACGCCTCCCAGGACGAGAGGGTCGCGCGGTGTGGCCTGGTAGACGATGTAGCTGAGCACTCCGCTGGCCAGGACGCCGAGGATGAGGCCGGCGATGGATCCACATGCAAGGAGATAGACGGGACGCGCCAGTGCCGCTCGCATGAGCTGCACGGGCTGTGCGCCGAGGGCTACGCGGATTCCGAGTTCCTTCATGCGCTTGGTGACGCTGTAGGAGGCCATGCCGAAGATTCCGGTGACGGCGAGCATGGCGGCGAGCAGGCCCATGATACCCAATGCCGCGGTGGCGGCGCGCGCCGGGAAGAGGGCAAATTCCAGTGACTGCTGCCAGGAGTTGATGTGGTAGGGAAGGCTCGGGTCGATTTTGGCGATGAGGTGCTGCAGGGATGGGGCGATCTGCGTGCGGAGCATCTGCAAGCGGACGACGAGGGTGAAGTCGCTGTGCGTGGCTTGTGACAGCGGGAAGAACATGGCTGCCTTCTGATCTTCAGCGAGGATGAAGTACTTGCCGTCTTCGACGACGCCGACGATTTCGTAGAGGGCTTTGTCTGTCCGTCTGAAGTGCTGGCCGATGGCGGACCTATTGCCGAAGAACCTGTGGGCGAAGGTGGCGTTTACGATGGCGACGTTGGGAGAATTCTTATCGTCATGCCAGGTGAAGTCGCGGCCTTCGAGGAGGCGCGTCTGGGCGGTCTGGAAGTAACCGGGGGCAGCAGCATAGTAATTTGCGTCGGTGACGCCGTTGGATTCGCGGAAGTCGGTGGTGTCGGGACGATAGACGAAGGAGTCGCTGCTCTGGATGCCGAGCGGGACGTCGTTGATCATGCTGACGGAGATCACGCCGGGAATCTGCCGGGCTTGCTCGATCATGCGCTTTTCGAGAGCGAGAGATTGATCGTCGGAGTAGCCTGCCATTCCGGTGTCGGTGTCGAGAAGGGTGACACCCTCCGGATTGAACCCGAAGTTGGCGTGCAGCGAACGCGCCATTCCACGTAGCGCGACCAGAGATGCGGTGACGAGCAACGTGCAGAGGGTGATCTGCGTGGCGAGGAGAATGTCGCGCAGGGTGAGGCGGCGAAAGATGGCGACGGCGGCGGGGCCGGTCTTCATGGCCTGGGCTGCGTCGATCTTCCAGATCTGACGTGCAGGGAGCAGGCCGAAGAGAATGCCGCTGGCTAGTGATAGAAGCAAAGCGACCAGATAGACAACTGGATCGGGTGCGACGATGACATGGATCGGGACCTGCACGATGGGCTGCCATTGGCTGAGAAGGCGCAGCAGGGATGCGGCGATGATGGTGCCGACGGCTCCGCCGAGAAGCGCGACGATGATCGACTCGGTGAGAAGCTGCCGGAGCATATTCCAGCGGCTGGAACCAATAGCGAGACGGATGGCAAGCTCACGGCTGCGGTCAGCCGCACGGGCGGCAAAGATGCTGGCCAGGTTGGCGCAGGCAGCTATGAGAACGAGCAGCGCCATGAGCATGACTCCGGAGACAAAGGCGCGAGTGGGTGCGCCGAATCCATCGCCTAACAGGCCGGGGCGAACGAGGCGGGCATCGAGGCCAGCATCGGCGATGTTGATTTTTGCCAGTTGGCGGGCGATGGCGCTGAGATTCTCTGTAGCCTGCTTTGGGGTGACGCCGGGCTTGAGGCGTCCGATGACGTAGATCTCATGGTTGTTGCGCGCGGAGAGGAAGTCGTTGCCTTCGAAATCAATTTCATTGACCATGGGCACCCAGAACTCCGGCCACCAGACAAGCTCTGTTCCGTGGAAGCTTGCCGGCGCGATACCGATGACTGTGTAGGGATGCTTATTGAGCTCGATGACGGTGCCGATGGCGTTTGGGTTGCCGTTGAGGCGGGTATGCCAGAAACCGTAGCTGACGACGACGTAGGGCGCGGAGTTGGGGCCATGCTCGTCAGAGGAGTGGAAGAAACGGCCTAGTACGGGTTGGATTCCAAGAGTGTCAAAGTAATTGCCGCTGGCGTTAAACCCCCAGCTCTGAACGACTGTGGCCTGCTGCGATGCTGATGCGGGGATGGTTATGCCGGCGCCTTCAAAGCTATAGGCGGCGAGTCCGCTGAAGGTGGTGTTCTTGTCGCGAAAGTCGATGTAGTCGGGGTAGGACTGCGTGTCCCAGCCTGCACCCTTGCGGGAGACCTGGTAGACGTTGTGGGGCTGCGGGATGCTGAGCGGACGCAGGACGAGAGAATTGAGGACGCCGAAAACGACCACGTTGGCGCCAACGCCGAGAGCAAGAGTGAGTATCGCTGTGACGGCAAAGCCGGGTGATTTGCGCAGTTGACGCAGGGCGTAGCGGATGTCCTGAAGGAGGGAATGCATCGACACACCTCGACTTGTTCAGAGCATTTGACCTGCCAAAGACATGCTGCGGCCACTGCTGCAAATCCGGGAAGTTAGCCAGTTTGCATGGAGAGTGGGGCAGGATGCGTGTTCGGAATTGAAAGAAAGGTGTTCAGAAACGGACAAATTTGCGCGAGAGAATTGTCGGCGAGGCGCAGCTCGGCGGGGTAGCAAAAGAAATGCCCCGGTCTGAGCTTATTTCTGCGGTCAGCCGGGGCATTTTTTGCTTTATGGGTTTGAACGCTTATTGGTGAGGACGTTGTTCCGGCGAAATGGCGGGTGGCGGAACATTTGCCAGAGCGGCCGGAGGTTCTTCCTTCAGCTCAGGTAGGGGAGCTTCAAGAGCCAGTTGCAAAACTTCGTCCATGGAATCAACAAAGTTCAGCTTCATGGCAGTCTTCAGGTTCTCGGGCAGGTCGGCCAGATCCTTCTGATTGTCCTTGGGCAGAATGGCCTCGAAGATTCCGGCGCGATGGGCTGCGAGGAGCTTCTCTTTCAGGCCGCCGATGGGCAGCACCTTGCCACGCAGGGTAATTTCCCCGGTCATGGCAATGTCGCGGCGGACAGGGATCTTTGCCAGAGCGCTGGCGAGCGCTGTGGCCAGCGTGATGCCAGCTGATGGACCATCTTTAGGGATGGCGCCTTCGGGGACGTGCACGTGAATGTCGATATTGCGATAGAAGTCGCGGGGCAGGCCGAGATGATGGGCACGGCTGCGGATATAGGAGAGAGCGGCCTGGGCCGACTCCTGCATGACGTCGCCGAGCTGGCCGGTGAGGGTGAGCTTGCCCTTGCCGTCGAGGACCTGGACTTCGGCGGGAAGAATGCTGCCGCCCACTTCTGTCCATGCGAGCCCCGTGACGAGGCCGACTTCGCTCTTCTCGTGTACCTGTGAGTCGCGGAAGCGGGGTACGCCGAGGAAGTCAGGGATGTTTGCGGCTGTGATCTCTTCTTTGTGTTTCAGGCCGTTTTTCACGACGCGGCGCACAACCTTGCGGCAGACGTTGCCAATTTCGCGTTCGAGATTGCGGACGCCGGCTTCGCGTGTATAGCTGCGAATGATCTCAACGAGGGCATCGTCAGTGAAGATGATATTTTTTTCGGTGAGGCCGGTGTTATCGCGCTGCTTCTTGACCAAGTACTGCTTCGCGATCTCGAGCTTCTCAGCTTCCGTATAGCCGTGCAGACGCAGGATCTCCATGCGGTCCTGGAGCGGCGCGGGGATGGTGTGCAGGACGTTTGCAGTGGCGACGAAGAGTACTTCGGAGAGATCGTATTCGACGTCGAGGTAGTGATCCTGGAAGGTTGTGTTCTGCTCGGGGTCGAGGACTTCAAGCAGTGCTGAAGATGGATCGCCACGGAAGTCGGAGGCCATCTTGTCGACTTCATCGAGCATAAAGACCGGGTTCTTGGTTCCGGCTTTCTTCATGGACTGGATGATCTGCCCCGGCAACGCGCCGATGTAGGTACGGCGGTGGCCGCGAATTTCCGCCTCATCGCGTACGCCACCTAAGGACATGCGGACGAACTTGCGGCCGGTGGCCTTGGCTATGGACATGCCGAGTGAGGTTTTGCCTACGCCCGGAGGTCCGACGAAGCAGAGGATGGAACCCTTTGGATTCTTGACGAGCTGGCGCACGGCGAGAAACTCAAGGATGCGCTCTTTAATTTTTTCGAGGCCGTAGTGATCTTCGTTGAGGACTTTTTCGGCGCGGTCGATACTGCGCGTTTCCTTGGATTTCTTCTTCCACGGCACGGCGAGCAGCCAGTCGAGATAATTGCGCGAGACGGTGGACTCGGCGGACATGGGCGGCATCGCCTCGAGCTTTTTCAGCTCCTGGATAGCCTTTTCCTGGACATCTTTGGGCATGCCAGCGGTTTCGATCTTCTTCTTCAGATCGTCGTACTCGCCCTTTTCGCCGCGGCCCAGCTCCTTTTGAATGGCCTTGATCTTCTCGTTGAGGTAGTACTCTTTTTGCGCGCGCTCCATCTGCCGCTTGACGCGGGACTGGATGCTGCGGTCCATGTTGAGCTTTTCGATTTCGACGTCGAGAACGTCAGCAACGCGCAGGAGGCGCTCTGCCGGGTCGAAGATGTCGAGCAGCTCCTGTTTTTCGGGGATCTCAAGCTGGAGATTGGCCGCGATGGTGTCAGCGAGCTTGCTTGGCTCATCGGTGCGTACCGCCGCGATCATGGTTTCGTAATTCAGCGATTGCTGCAGCTTGACGTACTGTTCAAAGAGGGAAGTGACGCGCTGCGTGAGCTGCTCGATCTGCGAGGTGATTTCAAGGTCGAACTTGCCGGTGCGCACGGTAGCGACGAAGAAGCCGTCGGAGTCGTTGAGCTCGACAGCCTTGGCGCGCTCCAGACCTTCAACGAGCACCTTGATGTTGCCATCGGGCATCTTGACACTCTGCACAATGTTGCCGATGGTGCCGACCGCGTAGATGTCATCTGCCTTGGGTTCATCGATGCGCGCGTCATGCTGCGTGGCGAGGAAGATTTTGCGATCGCCGTTGAGCGCCTCTTCAAGAGCGCGCACGCTGGATTCGCGGCCCACGACGAACGGGGTCATCATGTAGGGGAAGATCACCATATCCCGAATGGGCATCATCGGGAGTTTGCGAAGATCGTTTTTCTCTTTTACTTCTTTGGATTGGGTCACGTCGTCCCTTTCGCTCGTTCGCTTAAACAATTGGAGTTCTACCCGTTAGATGAACTGTAACTCATCTGGACTCAGGAGGGAACAGAATGAGTGTGCTTTTGGTAACCGCACATATGCACCCCTCGATAACGATAAAGGCACGGCTAGGCCGTGCCCCTGTAAAACAAATGTGTAGCAACTTCCTCGAATTCAACCTGCCTTTTCGAGCATGGTGATGGAGAGATCGCGCTTCTTGACCATTTCGGCGGTAATCTCCAACTCTTTGACTTTCTTATTGCTGGGAAGGTGATACATGAGGTCGAGCATCAGCTCTTCGAGGATCATACGCAAGCCGCGCGCCCCGACTTTGCGATGCAGCGCTTCCTGGGCGATGGACTTCGATGCTTCCTCTGTGAAAAGCAGGCGAACGCCTTCATATTCAAAGAGTTTTTGATACTGCTTGAGGATGGCGTTGCGCGGCTTGGTGAGAATTTCGACCAGGGCGACTTCGTCGAGCTCGTCGAGGATGCCGATGACTGGAAGGCGTCCGACAAATTCGGGGATCAGCCCGAACTTGATCAGATCCTGCGGCTCAGCCTGACGAAGCAGCTCAGCGTCACGCTGCGCGCGAACCGCGCCACCGGGCTCGGCTTGTTCTTTTTCGGTGAGGGTCTTGAAACCGAGAGCCTTTTTGCCGATGCGGCGTCCGATGACACGCTCTAGTCCGACAAATGCGCCGCCGCAGATGAAAAGAATGTTGGTTGTGTCAACAGGGGTGAATTCCTGATGTGGATGCTTGCGTCCGCCCTGCGGAGGGACGTTCGCGACGGTGCCTTCGAGGATCTTTAGCAGCGCCTGTTGCACGCCTTCACCGGAGACGTCGCGGGTGATGGACGGGTTCTCGTCCTTGCGACCGATCTTGTCAATTTCGTCGATATAGATAATGCCGGTCTGAGCGCGGGCTACATCGCCGTCGGCGGCCTGCAGCAGCTTGAGGATGATGTTCTCGACATCTTCACCGACATACCCGGCTTCGGTCAGCGTGGTGGCGTCGACAATGGCGAAAGGAACATCGAGCATCTTGGCAAGAGTGTGCGCAAGCAGTGTTTTGCCGCTGCCGGTGGGGCCAATGAGCAGGATGTTCGATTTTGCGAGCTCTACGTCATTACCGCGCGTCCTGTTCATTTGAATGCGCTTGTAATGGTTATAGACAGCGACGGCGAGCTTTTTCTTGGTCTGGTCCTGTCCAATGACGTATTCGTCAAGGAAGGCGCGGACTTCAAGCGGTTTAGGAAGATGCGCGGGCGCAGCACCGGTCTGAGCTTCGCTGCGGTCGTCCTCGAGGATTGAGTTACAGACGGCAACGCACTCGTCGCAGATGTACGCGCGCGGGTAGTCACTGGGTGATGAAATAAGTTTTGCTACGGCGTCCTGCGATTTATGGCAGAACGAGCAGCGTAGTGCGTCGTCGGTTCCCGTGCGCGTTTTCATCGTGGTGCTGCTCCAAGACAACCTTATTGATTAATCGGCTGCGACGTTGAGTTTGGAGTCCGGCGCCTGTCCGGAGACCTCGTCAACGATGCCGTATTCTCTCGCCTGTGCGGCGTTCATGATAAAGTCGCGCTCTACGTCGCGTTCGATGCGTTCCAGCGTTTGCCCGGTGTGCTTCGACATGAGGGTATTGGTAATTTCACGGATGCGCAGAATTTCGCGCGCGTGAATGTCGATATCAGTAGCCTGACCGGAAAGCCCACCCATCGAGGGCTGGTGAATCAGAATGCGCGAGTTGGGCAGGGCAAAACGTTTGCCCTTTGTGCCCGACATGAGGAGGAATGCTCCCATGCTCGCCGCCTGACCGATGCAGTAGGTCACCACATCATTCTTTATATATTGCATTGTGTCATAGATTGCGAGGCCCGCGGTAATGGAGCCACCAGGGGAGTTAATGTACAACTGGATATCCTTCTCCGGATCTTCGGCGGAGAGAAACAGCATCTGGGCAATGACCAGATTGGCGATTTGATCGTCGATCGGCGTTCCAAGGAAGATGATGTTGTCGCGAAGCAGACGGGAATAGATGTCGTAGGCGCGCTCGCCCCGGTTCGTCTGCTCAATGACCATTGGTACCAGTGCCATGCTTTGCTTCTCACTTCCCGGAGTTCAAGAACTCCGTCGATAGATCGTGCTGAATCGGGCCGATGCGTATCTCACAACGCACCGGCTAAATCGTTACGTCAGGAGGCAAGCTTTTCGTAAAGAAGGCTGCCTGTTTTTTCTCTGCGAAGTTGTTCACGGATTCTAGCGAGACTGCCATCCCCCGTCAAACGCTGGCGCAAAGTATCAAGCGGCTCACGTGTTTGCAGCGAGAGAATTTCCAACTCGCGTTCGACTTCCGCGTCCGTGACTTCGATCTTTTCCTCTCCCGCAATACGGTCGAGCAGCAGAGAACCCTTTACTTCGTTCACGGCTGAGTCATGCTGCGCCGCGCGCAGGCGGTCGAAGTCGAGCTTGCGCATGTCTTCAGTGCGCATCCCTTGTTGCGCCAACGCGCGAAGGCCGCGATCCAGACGGGCATCGACCTGCTGCTGCACGAGAGATTCCGGAACAGGGAATTGATACTTCGCGATTAGGGCCTCGACGATCTTGTCGCGTGTCTCCCCTTCAAGCCTGCGTTTCTTGTCGCTTGCAAGATGATCCTTCAATTTCTGCTTGAAGTCTTCAATGCCTTCGTATTCACCGAGTTCCTTCGCAAATTCGTCGTTCAGCTCAGGCTGAATCTTCTTTTTGATGGCCTTTACTTCGACATCGTATGAAAGTGCTTTACCGGCGAGGCGGCGCTCACCGAAATCCTCGGGATAGCTGACTTCGAACTTGAGCTGCTGACCGGGTTTTGCTCCGCGCAGCGCCTCATTGAAGGCAGGCAATGTGTTCTGGCCGCCCACCTCGATCATGACATCGTCGCCGGTAACGGGCTGCTGTTCGGCTTCGGCTGCTTCGCCCTGGAATTCGCCGCGGAAGGTGATCTGCGCCCAGTCGCCGTCGGCGAGAGCGCGATCTTCAGTGACCGGCTCCATGGTGGAACGGGAATCGCGGATGCGCTCCAGTTCGGCGTCTACTTCAGAGTCGGTAAGCTCGGTGTCCGGCTTGGGCACGTGGACATCCTGATAGCCAGCGACGGAGAATTCGGGCAGCACTTCAAAGACTGCCTTGAACTTGAGCGGCTGTCCGTCTTCCAGATGAAGATCGGTAACCTGCGGCTGCGAGATCGGCTTCAAATCAGCTTTGTCAATGGCTTCGCGGAAGTGCACAGGCAGCACGGACTCGACGACATCCTGACGGATTCCGTCATGGAAGCGCGTGCGAATGAGCGACTCGGGCACTTTGCCGGCCCGGAAGCCGGGAATGCGCGCCTGCTTCTGATAACGCTTAGTTACGGTACGGAATGCGCGCGAGACCTCGTCGGCAGGAATCTCGATTTCCACTTCGCGAGTGCATTCGGGATTCAGGCTTGGACCGTGCTGATGGTGTTCGTGGTCATGAGCATGGTCGTGATCGTGATTATGATCGTGGCCCTGCTCCGGTTGCGCGGAAGCAGCATCGGCCTCGGGATTCGGAGTGGTTTCTAATGTATCTGCTGAACTCAACGTAATGCCTTCCAAATGTCGTCGTTCAAGTGCAGGGAAAGGGCAGTTTTCAAGGGAGTCTGTTGCACCTGTGATACAGCCCTGCGATGCATGGAACGGTCTCTTCTTATGGTAAGTGGCTTTGATAAGAAGAGCAAACCGACTGCGCGTCGAGCGGGACGCGCCCTTCGGGCGCCTGCGCTGTGCGTGCAGTTGTGGCGCGCCTTTCAGGCGCGATCCTGATGCATCGCCTCTGCACTTATGGTAGATAAGGGATCAAGCCCAAAAGGGGAAAGCATGGACAAGAAAGTGATGACCGAGGCCACCCCAAGTAGCGTAGACACGTTGGAACAGCACTTTGGATGTTGGCCTAGTTTTCATGATGCGGAGTTGCTGGAAATCCATCTAGCCAGAAAAGGGCAGTCGCATCTTGTTGTACGGTTGGCAGAAAATCCAAGCTATGAAAATCGCCCTGATCTCAAATTCATTTTGAATAACGTATCTGATCTAGAACTTGAGGACTTCAGCAGTCAAAATATTTTATTTGATATGCATCTTGAAGAGGGTGAAGGCAGGTGGAAGCTATTGCTTTCACCCTCTTACGGCATCGGTGGCTACGTTGTAGCAGAGGACATTACGGTTATAGCTCTGGCAGCCCGCTGAAGCTCTAGCGGACGCTTTACCCCTCGGCTTGCAGCGGTTTACGCACGTGACTGACAAAGCGAGGGTGTGCCGCACCGCAGGCCTGGAAATTATTGCGGGCTTCGGTGAGGCTTAACTCGCCGTTGACCGTGCCGCGCACGGTATCAGCATCACTATCGTCCTGGCCATCATCCTGCCACCAGCAGACCGGACAGAGACCGAGCGAATCGGGAAGATCGAGAGTTTTAAAACCGCAGCAAAGGCAGCGCACACGCAAAAGTGTCCCCATAAGGGTTAAGACACCATTTTGGAGCGCGGAGTCGCGAAAAAAATTGCCTAGATTGGGCCGTAAATACGAAGGCGGACGCAAAGCGGCCGCCTTCATACGTGGATGCGGGTTTATTTTGCCGGAGGTGGTGGCGTGAACAATACCAACCTGCACTTCCATGTGACGGATTGGCCGGGCTTCAATGTCACCATGCCTGTGTCCTTACCATGCCACATTTTGCCCCACGGGTCGCCGAAGTTGAATTGCTGCTCGATTGCCGTAAATGATTTATCCGGCGGAGCGTAAACCTGGACGGTTTTGATCTCCGGGGACAGGCCTTCGACGTGAATTCCATAGCTCGATGCGGGGTCGGTGAGGTCAACGACCACTGCACCGTCGGTGCGCTTCAGAGTCGAAAAGTTATCGTCGAGGAAGATGTCCTTGAGCGGGACGCCTCCGGGAGCGTTGAAGTCATATTTTGTGCCTTTTACCGGGATGAGCTTGCCGGTAGGGAAGACATCGTCGTAATTGTTTACTTCCGCTACGAAATCCGCCGGAACCCGCAGCTGAGCCTGTGTACGGTTGCCGCCTGGGATGGCGAAGTACGGGTGCCAGCCAATCGACATAGGTTCGGGTTCATTGCCGACATTCTTTGCCGTGACGGTTGCCTCGACGGCGTCACCGCTGAGCGCGATGCTGAAGTTCAGATCAGTCTGCGAGAGCCAATGGCCGCCGAAGTCGCCCGCGTGGATTACGCCGGTAACCGTCTGGCCGTCAGATGTTGTCTCCGTTTTGACGTCGTCGGTTCTGCTCGCGAGAATCAGGCCGTGCATCGCATGTCTTTCCGCGCCGGGCTTCTTTCCCGCCCAGTTTGCAGGCAACGTGATGGGCTTGCCGTTCCATGCTGTCGTTATGGTTTTGCCGTCGTCGGAGAGCTTGCCGCGAATGCGATTCGGATACGGGACAAGAAACGCGCCGCCAAATGAGAAGCTGGCATTCCCGTTCTGATCCAGAGGACCGCCGTTGAGCTTGGCGGCAGCATCCTCAATAGAAGGCGATGCAAAGACCTGCACGTCGCCTTTGCCGGGGATGTTGGCCATAATCTGGAAGAGATTCATACCACGCCCGGGAAAAATGGTCGCGGAGAGAAATTCCGGCTTAGCGCCATTGGAGGTCGCCTTACGTTGCAGATGGACGATATCTTCTCCGCCGATTTGTGTGACAGCAGGCGCCGGCGTGGGCGCGCTTTCCTGCTGTGCAGGTGGAGCGGCCTTACTGCAGCCGGCAAACGGGAGCAGCGCCGCTGCAGCCATTGCCAGCCAATAGCGTTCGTAGCGAACAGACATAGTTAGAAGCCTCATGCGTGTTGCGAAATAGGAAATATTTGCTTCGCCGGGAATCCAGGAAACAAAGCGCCCCCATTCTACGTGATGAAAACGGGAAGTAGAATCACTGTGTGTCACGAAAACAACTGTCAGCAAAGGACGCACTGGCTGCGCTCAATGCGCGCGTTATCGCCTGCGAACGATGTCCACGGCTCCGAGCGTACTGCGCAGAAGTCGCGAAGAAAAAGCGCCGCGCTTATTTGGATTGGCAGTATTGGGGACGACCGGTTCCATCGTTTGGCGATCCACAGGCACGCATTCTGCTTCTAGGCCTTGCGCCGGGAGCGCATGGGTCGAACCGCACGGGCCGCCCTTTTACTGGTGACGGCTCCGGCGATTTTCTTTATCCGGTGTTGTACGAAGCAGGATTCGCCTCGCAGCCGCTGGCTACTTCGCGCGACGATGGCATGAAGCTCTACGATGCACAGATTACAAGCGTGGCGCGCTGTGCGCCGCCGGATAATAAGCCTCTGCCGGAAGAACTGGTGAACTGCGCTCCGTTTCTGGACGAGGAGATTGCCGCGCTGACGCGGCTACGTGTTGTCGTTTGCCTGGGCAAGATCGCGTTCGATGGCTTTGTGGCGCACCTGATACGCACAGGGCAAGTCGAAAAGCGCGGAGCGCTGCAGTTCGGACACGGTGTGGAGTACAAGTTGGCGGATAGCCGCTGGCTGCTGGCGAGCTATCATCCATCGCTGCAAAACACGAACACGGGAAAGCTAACGAAGGCGATGTTTCTGAAAATATTTGTGCGTGCCCGTGCGTTAGCGGAAGGATGAGAGCAGGTAGGAGCTTTAGGGGAGGGAAGAGATGCTGGTCGTTGTTTTGATTGTGGTTTTGCTGTTGATGCTGATTGGCGCACTTCCATCATGGCCATATAGTCGGAGCTGGGGACACTATCCCAGCCGTGAAATCGGTGTGATTCTGTTGATTGTGATTGTGCTGTACGTGCTGCACGTTATTTAAGGATTTCGGCAAAATAAGATTTGGTGGGTTTCCGTGTCCCTGGAGTACCTGAGAAGCCTTCCCATCCAAAGGGAAGTGAGTACTACCTCGCCTGATTTTTAATTAAAAGCAAGTTGTAACTAAGAGAGGCACAACCTGCCGTTATGCGTCTAAAACAGTGGAAGGGAGGAATATTATGCGGTGCCTGATTGCTTTTCTCATACTCTGTGTCGCCGCGCCGGTCTATGCCCGCGCCACCAAGGAGTTGGCGCCTCCCCCACCGGGCGCGACTTTGCCCGTTCTCATCAACCGAACTCTGAAACCTCGTCATGTACAACCGGGTCAGCCAATTGCCGCCGAACTTATGCAGACCGTTCCAGTCAGTGCGAATGTCAACTTGCCTAAGGGGGCAGAACTGGATGGCCATGTAGTCAATGTGAGCGATTCTTCGATCAGCATCCTTTTTGATCAGCTGCGCTGGAAGGGGCGAACGATTCCCATTAATGTCCGACTGATAGCAGCGGCTGATTACAACAATGTTTACGACACCAGACTGCCTTTGGGCGGAACGGACCGTGGCACCAGCAACTCCGCCGACTGGACGACCCGCCAGATTGGCGGCGACGAAGTTTACCTTTCAGCCGGATCGGGCAAAGTTTACGACCAGTACAGTCAACCGGTTGGTTATGCTGATTTCTCTGGCGTGTATGCAAGCCCATCTATCCCAGGTGGATTACCACGCGCAATGGGCCCGTTTTCAACAACTGCAACTGGACTGCATGGCTTTCGAGGATTTTCTATCGTATCTTCGGGAGGCGCGACTACGCCGATTGTACTTGCCGCGGGCAAACCCAACTGGGAGATTGAAAATGGCAGTGCCTTCCTACTGCAGGTGGTGCGCGCTGAGTGACCAAGACGGCTAGCCGAGGAAGCTCATTGCGGTGACTGTAGTGTGCCCGATTCTTTATACCGCCCATTGAACGGGACTGAAGCCTGATTTTTTGATTAGCGATGGGTGGGTCAGCTATCAGAAAGTGATCAATTGGCAATTTCCGCTTTGCCAGCTACAACCAGAAACTCTGTTTTCGGCGCGGGTGATGCGAATGTTACATTCGATTCGATTGCACTTGTAGTGATGGGCCTATGAAACCGTTGATAAAGTTTTTCGATCGTCCTCTCATTCCGCACGCGTTCGTAACGTCCCTGCGGTGCCTTTTCCTCTTATCGGTGTCCCTGGCGCCGCTGGCCGTGGCGCAACAGGTGAGCTTCCGCATTACGCCGCTGCGGCCGGTGGAGAAACTGCGCGCGGAGGCGCTGAAGACCAAGCCGCCGGCAGAAGAAGGGACTTTCCGGCGGCCGGATTTGGTGGAACTTGTGAAGCTCGACCCGACTATAAAACTGGATGTCCGGTATGCGACCACGAACAATTTTTTAGGTACTCCGGTTTACACGCAGGCGCGGGCTTTTCTAGAGCGGCCGGCCGCGCAGGCGCTGGTGCTCGCCAATCAACAGCTGAGGAAGCAGGGATACGGCCTGATCATTCACGACGGTTATCGTCCGTGGTATGTGACCAAAATCTTCTGGGACGCGACGCCGGACGGCAAGAAGAAATTTGTGGCCAACCCAGCGGAGGGATCGAAACACAACCGCGGATGCGCGGTCGATCTATCACTCTATGACCTGAAGACAGGCGAGGAAGTACAGATGCCGAGCGGCTATGACGAGATGACCGATCGTGCCTATGCCGACTATCCGGGCGGCACAGCCGATGAGCGCGCCCGTCGCGCACTGCTGCGTGAGGCTATGGAAAAAGAGGGCTTCAAAGTGATCCCGGATGAGTGGTGGCACTTCGACTACATGGATTGGACGCTCTACCCGATCATCAATGTGAGATTCGAGGATTTGGGCCAGCAGCAAGCCGGCCCGGTCAATGAGCAGTAGGTGCCGGCAGTTGTGGAAGGCTCCACATGCCGGCTAAGCGCTGATATGCCGACTCGGGCAGTTGGACGAGCATCGGCAGCCGAGAAGGATCGAGCCAGAGAAGCAGGGATTCAAGATTGCTGCTGGTCATGGCGGTGCAGCCGGCGGTGCCGCTGGCGGGACTATGCCAGATATGAAGAAAGACGCAAGAGCCGCCTCCTGGCCGCGGTGCGGTGCGGCCCGGAACAGTGGCGTTGTGATCGATCACGGCTCCCCAGCGATAGGCCTCGCCAACATCGCGCATATGCTCGGAGCTATTCCAATCCGGCACGACTGCGGAGCGGTCGACGATCCGGTTATAGTTCTTAGACGAGGCGTCATCGACGCATTCAATGGATGGAGTGAGGACGAGATAGGGCAACTTGAGCCCGGGCAGGGGCTGGGCCGCGTAGCCGAATGCAGTACCGAGGGCGAAAACCCCAGCGGGTGATTTGCCATCTCCCTCAGTCTTAATCGGCTCGGATTCGATGCGGACACCCGGTTGGCCCGCGTCGATGAGGCCGATGCCCCAACCCATGCCTTTGTTGCCAACCACGATAGGGATGGGCTCGCCCACCGAACGCCACGACTCATGCGGATCAGCGCGCTCAAAGCGCTCGAGCCGCCCCGGGACGGCATCCCAGCCAGACGTGACTACGACGACCATCTGTGTGGAATGCGCGAGAAGGGGCGGCGCAACAGGTTGAGGCGCGGCCGAAACACGCGCGGCGACAAGGGGTGCAAAGAACCACAAAAAAAGGGCAGCCTTATTCATCAACAGAAGTGTACGGCAAGATGGGGGCCCCGCCGGTTTTATCTCTCGCCATGCATTGAGCCTGGACCCACGCAAGATTCCAAAGTCACGCTATGAACTGCGCAGCGAGCTTTTTCATTGCTGCATTTTCGCGTGTAACTTCACCAGACTCTCGGCTGTGCAAAGCTATCTCTGCAGCGATTGAGCGGCCGAGAATTTGTTGATCGATATTGCCAAACCGTCCAGGCACCAGACTTCCCAGCCAACCGACCCATGCCGGGGTATGCGCGTTGCCCACAATGATGCCGGGGCGAAAGATGGCGAGACGGGTAAAACCGATGTTGCGCACGGTGTCTTCCTTCATGCCCATTACGCGGACATAGCGAAACCGGCTGCGGGCTGTGCTTCCTACCGCAGAAAGCAGGCAAAACTGGGCGATTCCGGCGTCATGGCAGCCACGCGCAAAGGCACCGACGACGCCGAGTTCAAGTCGTTTCAATTCTTCTTCGCTCCAGCGCCTCGATCCAGACCCGACACCCACACAGCTCACGGCGCTGGCGGGACCCTGGCTCAAAACTTCGCGGCCAAGGGCGGCAGTGCGTTCGGCAAAGTCAGAAGCGCCCGTATCAAGAACGACGTTGCGCACCCGCGATCGCACCGCAATGGCCTTTCTGGTGACCATCACCACTTCCCGGCATTCGGGAAGTGCTAGCAGCTCCGCGACGGCTGCACCACCGACTTGCCCGGTACCACCCAGGATCATTACGGCGAAATTCTGCTTCATAAATGAAACCTCTGCACTAAGTAAGGATGCGGCACCGAGTACATCGGCGATTTATCACTCCTTAAATTGGCGTTTCCTTTTCAAAGTTTCGAATCTCATCGATCTGCTCAAGAGCAGTTGTAAGACTCCGGCCAAAGGCTGCTCGTTCGACAGATCGCCGCAATTGGGCGTTCTTCGATTTCACGGAATAGCGGTATATCCAGTAGGTCCCAAACAACCCTGCGATGCCGGTCACTACCCCGATCCAGATCACCGACGGAGCATGGGCGTAAAGGTCGATATGCACGAGTCCCAGTAACAGCATCAGCAGCGGGATCCACAGAAACCACCACGACAATCCTGCGATCAGGACAGAGATTCCGTATGTTTTTCGCACCTCAGCGAGTCCGGTTTGCGTACTGACCACTGGCCCGGCGTAATCGATGCGACGGAGAGAAGAGAATACCAACCCGGCCGTGACTATGCAGCCGATTCCATACGCCTGTATAGACACGCCGCTCAAAATGACCGAGAGAGCAGTCGGTTTTGTGGCCCAGAGCAGTGCTGCCAGAACGATGAAAAACACACCGAAGAGAATCTGAAATATCTGGCCCCGCTCGAGTGGCTTTAGGGTCTTTTGAGTGGCCTCCACTCTTTGTCGATGCAGCATCTCCGCGCTCAAACGGTTTCCGCGTTCGAGTGCTTCTTCCATTCTCTGCCAGGTTGCTTTGAGTTCATTCAGTTCCATCGCTTTCCTTCCTTCTTTATTAGATTTCGGCGCGTATGCGTCGTTTGAGTCGGCTGATCTTCGTCGAAACATTCGAGGGAGTGATCCCTAGAATCTCGGCTATTTCTTTCTGAGGTGTGTCTTCGAGGTACAGCAGCAGCAACGCCCGTTCGAATGGAGGTTCCGCTGCAATGAATCGGTGCAGTCGCTGCACGCGCTCCTCTGCATCGGCGTTGCTCGGCAGCGCAGAGCTCGTGTCGTGCAGCTCCTCTTCCAATGGCGTGAACACTCTTCGGTTCTGCACTTCTCTACGTACAAAGCTGATCGCAACATTTAAGGCAATGCGGTACATCCAGGTTGCGAATGGACGGGATGGGTCGTACTTCGGCCACGCTCTCCAAAGCTGGGCGGCAATCTCCTGCGCAAGATCCTCGCGATCCTCCAAACGCCAGCAATAGGTGTTGATGGTTTTGAAAATAATGGGGCGATGCGACTGCAGCAACGCTTCAAAGTCGGCTTGATTCCTGTCCGCCACAATGCGACTCATCCTCACTCAAAAATTGCTGGGAAGCCCCAACCGTCTGATCTATGATTCGCAGCGGAACGGACGATATCACATGGGAGCGAAGATTTATTTTCTCCGGCCCACGACTTCATTCGAGGTGAAGTAACCGGATTCCAGAATTCAGCATTTCAACACACCCCTTCTCGAGCAGTGTTGCGGGAGGCAAGGGACATCTGGCAAGTCTCAGGCTGCTCTGACTCTGATTTGTGGGATACTTGCCTCGATAGTGACGGAAATCTCTCAATTTTTATCCAGATGTGTCGTATTTATCTTTTGATTTCCGATTCTCCAGGTAACGGTTCCGACTCTCCTCCCAAGCTGCTGCCAGAATTTTCGATCCTGAACCTAAAGAGGTGACACCGTGATCGTCTATGACACCACCTATAGCGGAATGAACCCCGGGCTCTGCCAACGAATGCAGGCGGTGGCGCAAGAGCTTGCAAGGTTCGGCTGTAACGCCGTTAAATTTCCTCCGTTTTTGAATACAAAAAACCCATTCAGCCTGGGCTACGACCCGCGCACAGACCTGGATGTCGGTCAATGGGAGCCGTTGCACATCACTGGAAGCGCTACCGATTTAAAGAGTGCCATCGATACGTTGCATCAGCACGGCATGCTCGTGATTCAGGACTGGGTAAACCGGCAGTACGGTGGTCCAACTCCTATGTACGAGCGGGGAGCTGATGGTAAGGCGGACACTGCGCTGTTTCCAAAGCCGCAATCATGTTTCTCGCCGCCAAATCCTCGTGATACTCCGTTTGCCGGTGACGATGGCCCGGATGACGGACTCATTGTCAGCTATCAGCACACTGACAATTACATGCTGAATGGAAAGATTCAGGCAGGGAAATGGCAAGAAGATGTGCTTGGTATAGATGGCTTCCGCCTGGATGAAGCGAAGGGTCTGCCACCTTCGGTTGCCTCTGCGCTGGCGCGAGCGCGGCCGGGATTGAACTATGCAGAGGTCTATGATGGCGATCCTTCAGTGCTGGACCGCTATGTCAGAGAGACAGACATGGCCGTCCTGGATTTTACTCGGTACTATGCATACCGCGCTGTATCGCAGGGTGCATCACTTTCCACGTTGGTGGGAAATGGCTTTTGTTTCTGGAACCCGGACCACGCCTATGTCTACGTCGAGTCAAACGACACAGACGGTCCGTACGGCATAGTGAACAACAAGCTTTGGTTCTATCTTGATGCGCTCACGATGCCGTGTAAGGCAGCATTGATCTTCGCAAAAGATTACGAGGTTTACGAACTGGGTGCGGAGATCAGAAACATGATGTGGATTGCAACAACATTTGCGATTGGCAAGTTGGCCTGGGAGTATGTTGATAACTCGCTCCTGTGCTGGAGTCGCGACGGCGATGGCGGCTTCACCTGGAGCGGAGGGCTGTTCTGCGGATACAGTTCTGACCCGATCAACCATCGCAGCGAATGGATACATACACCGTTTGGTCCGAACCGTCACCTTCACGACTATACGGGACACGGCCCGGATGTCTGGACGAACGGCGATGGCTGGGGTTTTTTCACTTTCGGTCCCAACGTGTTTGGTTCTGCGCAGAACTATGTGGCGTATGCGCCGGCCGGTGTTCAATACGAGATTCCTACGCCGCGCAGGGGCCGCAAGGGCAGTGGCCGTTTCACCGATTTCACATCCATTACGGTCCGCCATACAGGACAATAACCACCTTTAACCCATTCCCAGGTGCGACATGAATTTAGGTGTACGAGAGGAATTCGATGAGAAGAAACTTGTTTGTCGTAATCGGGTACCCGATTCTTGCCTTGACGTTGCATGCGCAGCAGATGCAGCCATGGCTCACTCGTAGCGCCGATTCCTCGCGATCCGGGTGGAACAGCCATGAGACAGTACTGACACAAGCGAGTGTCAAAACAAAGGGAGTTTCTTTCAAAACGGTCGTTCCAGTCGTTGGCGATGCACGCGGCATGGAGGCGCAGCCGTTGATTCTGCCTGGTGTAAAGACCTCGCGAGGAATCCGGGACGTCATGGTCCTGCCCAGCATGGCAGACGTAGTTCGAGGTGTGGATGCCCATGACGGTTCAGGCATCTGGCAGGTCACTCTGGGTACGCCCATCCAGGGAAGCGGAGCCATTGATTTTCACAACATCAATGACAAGTGGGGATGTCTGAGCACGGGAGTCATTGATCCGGATACAGCCCGCTTTTACCAAGTCTGCTGGCTATCTACGGACGGCAGCGGAAACCCAGATACTGGACGCTACTTCATGTTCGTGCTCAACGTGGCCGATGGCTCTCAGGTAGTGCCTCCGGTACTCATCGACGGGCTCGACTTCAATAAGGAGAAACGGAAGGCGCGAAGTTCAGCAGTCCTCATCAATCAAAACGGCGTCAAAACGGTCCTCCAATGCACCGGTTCCGTAAACGAAACCACAAATGGACCTTCCGGTTATTGCTTCGCCTTTGATGTTGCAACGAACAAAGTGACCGCAATGATGGCTACAAGCCAGGCGAAGGGCGCCGGCATCTGGATGGCGGGCTCCGGGGTGACGTGCGACTCCGATCAGGATTGCTTTGCTATGACCGGAAATGGCGCATTCGATGGCGTTAGCCAGTGGGGCGAGAGTTTTCTCAAGCTTCATTACACCCCGCCGAACGGGAGCACGGTAGCATCCCTCGAAGTGGTTGATCATTGGACACCGTGGACCGACACGGCCCGGTCTGGAGCCGCAAATGCCCCATCTGCCCCCAAGCTGGCAGGCATGTCAATGGAATCGGAAGAAGTCAGACCGGTCGGCGGGGGAATGTCTATGCCAATGGCAAACGCTCGGGTTGAAGCAAGGAAGAACAATCAGGGCCAGCCCGTCCTGCTGGTCTGGCCGCAGCTTTCACCAGCGGCGCGAGCCGATCAGGACCTGGGCTCGGGCGGCCTGGCCTATATTGCCGAACTCAATATCGTTTGCGGCGGCGGCAAGGATGGGCTGATGTACTGCCTGCACGCTGACAACATGGGAGGAACCAAGCCTTCCGACTTTGCGAATGCGAAAGCGAACTGTGCCAAGCTCGTTGGAGGTACACCGGTCTGGGCCACAATGGATCCGGGCCAAGGCATCGAGCAGTGCCCGCAAGACCCGCGGAACCTGAATTTCTTCCCTTTTGGAGACACGGCGCATATGCACTCTCCGCCAGTGGTCATGTTTGATCCGCTTCTGAAGGCATGGACGATTTTCGTGTGGGGCGAGAACCAGCAGCTCCATAAATGGAAGGCGAGCGCGAACGCGGCGCCGCAATACATTGCGCAAAGCCGAGAATATGCCTCAGCGGATGTACGCGGAAATGCTCCAGGCGGAATGCCCGGCGGTTTCTGCGCCGGATCGAGCAACGGGCGGGACCCCGACACTTACCTGCTCGTCTGCGCGGTCCCCCGGGGAGACGCAAATGCAAACCTGGTGCAAGGGCACATCGTGGTCTATGATCCCGTGCATGTTACTGCCGATGGATATCTGTCGAAGCTGTGGGATTCTGACGATTGGGGCTGGTCAGGCGCACAGGTCGACGCCAAATATCGATTCTTCAACAAATTCATGCCGCCCGTCATTGACGGCGGCGAGATCATTCTCCCGAATTATTCCGGCGGAGTCCTGATCATTGGTCAGGAGCAATAGGTACCTCAGATTTATTGAGGTAACCGATTGTGTGGTGGAAGCCCACACTCCCCGGGTAGATACAACGGTAAATTTCCTCGGATATCAATTCGCCACTCCTATCTGTAATGCGGGATCCTGTAATGCGGGTCCTGGGCAGACAGCTTTATGCGCCCTGCGAGGACCAAAATCCGACTGTTGGCGCCAGGGCCGTTAAGGGAATATTTCGTGACGTCAAACAGGGTTCTCGCGTTCGGTGAGTGAGAAATGCTAACATCCGTGACGTTACGCTGGCACGCAGGATGCCAGTTGGGAAAGCTCCCCCCTTTCCGCATTAACAGAAGACAACCAAAGTCCCCTGCCGGAATTAAAGAGGAGGCGGACATGCGAATCAGTTCTGGAATCAGCAACGCGGCTCTATTGACATGGATGATCGTTGGACTGTCGTCCAGGGCGCAAGAGCCCGTTGTCCCTACGAATACACCGGCCAGCGACGCCGCCAGCGTCCCCGGCACTCTAAGTTCGCAACCTTCCACTCCAGTTTCGGGCTACTCCAAAGTGCGCATTGTCCGCATCAGTGAGGTAAAAGGCGAAGTGCAACTCGACCGTCAAACCGGCAAGGGTTTTGAAAGTGCAATGCCGAATTTGCCTGTAGTCGAGGGGGAGAGACTAAAGACCGGCAACGGTGTCGCTGAGGTTGAATTTGAAGACAACAGCACCGTGCGCGTGGCGCCGAACTCTCTGGTCGAATTTCCCCGGCTTGAGCTTCTCCCGTCCGGCGCCAAGGCATCTGCCATCAACGTGGCGCAGGGCATGGTCTATGTGAACTTGATGAACACTAAAGGCAACGAATTCGCCGTGAGCGTCGGCCAGAACAAGATCAACCTGCCGCCGGATACTCACATCCGCCTGCAGTTGACTGGGGACCAGGCAAGCCTGGCGGTGTTGCACGGGGATGCGGTGGTTACGGAGCCCTCGGGCACCACCACGGTCGGCAAAGATAAGACCATGACCTTTAACCTGGCAGGTCAAAGCCAACCCATCATCGCCAAGAACGTGACGCAAGAGCCGTTCGACAACTGGGATAAGGATGCTGTGCAGTATCACAAGAGCTATGCCAACGCGAGCTCGTTTGGGAATTCGCCCTACTCCTACGGCATCAACGATATGAATTACTACGGGAGCTTCTCCTCCGGCTGCGGCGGCTCGATGTGGCGACCGTACTTTGCCAGTGCGAACTGGGATCCATACGGGAGCGGCGTATGGGCGTACTATCCCAGCGCGGGCTATTCCTGGGTTTCTCCTTATCCCTGGGGATGGACACCGTACCATTACGGTAGCTGGGCCTTTTGTGAAGGACTCGGTTGGGGTTGGAGGCCCGGCGGCTCGTGGATGGGGCTAGCCAACAATACGTTCGTTTCTTCCCCCGGCTCCGGTTCCGGTCCTATTCGCCTTCGCCCACCAGGCCATGCTCCGGCAGCGGCTGAATCGACCCTCATACCTGTGAATCTGAAGGCGATCCCTGCTTCGGGTCTCGGCGAGCACGACACATTTGTGTTTCGCAAAGATTCCGCTGGATTTGGTGTGCCACGCGGCAGTCTGGGCAAACTCAACAGCTTCTCCAATCAAGCGAGTCAGCATGGGATGACGAGCACGAATATCACTTATGGTGGCCCCGCCCAGCGCGGAGAGGCCGGAGGCCAGAACTCGTCCTCCGGACCAGCCAGATCTGTCGGTCGGGCGTCGAGCCCGTCCAACTCCAGCGGCATGCAAGGTGCATCGGGGATGAGTGGGTCACATGCAGCGGGTCCGGCAGGCGGAGGGCCTTCGGGAGGGTCAAGACACTAAGTCTCTGACTGCGTGATTTGTTTCTTTGTAGCCGAGGGGAGACTCATAGCGAGCTCGGGCCGCCAGTTACGAAGTGGTAGTGGCTTGCAGTTTCTCGAAAGTAGTAAGCACATCATGGAGGTGGTCGAAGATCCGCGAGGGGTCGATCACCTCTGTCAGATGATGACGCTCAAAGTCCGCCTTGAGGTCCCATGCCATGCGGACGAAGCCTAACTCGACTCCGCAGTTCTTTAGATCCTGATGCAGTTCCCGCACAACGCGCGCTGCTGAAAAATCTACCGCTGTGATGGCTTCTGCGTCGATAATCAACCAGCGGACCGGTGAAGACCTTTGTCCTACGAGACAATTCACCTCTGTCGCGAACCGGCTGGCATTTGCATAGAAGAGCGTCGCCCCGAAACGGTACATCGCCAATCCAGGCTTCGTCACCGCACCCGGCGCCACCGGAATCAGCTTCCAGATTCCGTCTTCCTTCTTAACCATGACTCCCGTGTGGGGATGATAGCTGTGCTGCACTACCCGGAGCAGCGACAGCACCATAGCCAGCAGTATCCCTTGTTCAACTCCAGCCACCACCACGACCGAGGCGGTCGTGATCGCCAACGCAAATTCTCCCGGACTCTCAGGGCGAATGTCTGCAAGGCTCTTCAACTTGATCAACCGGATGGCGATCATGAAGACGAGGGCACCAAGCACACAGTGCGGCAGGTACGCCAGGGGCCTGGTGAAAAAGAGCAGAACAAGCGCAACGACCGCCGCCGTAGAAAGCTGGGCGATCTGGCTCTGAGCTCCGGCTCCTTCGACCATCGCGGTCTGCGTCGGACTCCCGTTGACGATGAAGGTCCCGCTCAATCCGGCCATGGCGTTTGCCGCGGAAAGACCGGCCAGGTCGGCATTTTCATCCAGCGGCTGGTGATGGCGGTTCGCGTAGATCCCTGCGGTTGCCGCACTCTGGGTAATGATCATGATGGAACACGACGCAGCCAAGGGAATCAGCGGTGGAAGATCACGCCAACTCACTGCAGGGATTCCGAGATGCGGAAGACCGCCCGCAACGGGGCCGATGACCTGAATGCCGTGGCCGCCGAAATCCCAGATCGCACTCGCCGATATGGCACCCACAACTGCTATGAGCGCGCCTGGGGCTTTTGGCGCGAAGCGTCGAAACAGAAGCAGCACTGCAACCACGACGAGGGAAACTGCCAGTGTGGGCAGATGCACCTCCGGCAGTCTCCTGAAGAGTTCCGCAAGCTGCAGGATCGACCTGTGCGCAGAGATCGGGATCCCGAGCATTTCGCCGAGCACCGCGATCCCGACCTGGAACCCAACTCCAGTGAGAAAACCCGCGAGTACCGTCTGCGAGAGAAAATCAGCGATGAATCCGAGCTTGAGCAAACGCGCCAGCAGCAGGAACCCGGCTGTAAGCAACGCCGTCGCACCCGCCAGTGCAACATATCGTTCGCTGCCAGCGGGCGCGAGGTTTAACGCCCCGCCTGCAAAGATAGCGGCCGTGGCGGAGTCGGCTGCCACTACCAGGTAACGCGACGAACCGAACGCCGCGAATCCGACCAGCGGCAGCAACAAAGTATAGAGTCCGGTAACCACCGGCATGCCGGCGATCTTGGTGTATCCCAACGCTTGCGGGATGTTCATCGCCGCCAGCGTCCATCCGGCGATGGCATCGTGCAAGGCGTCCGCGGACTTAAGTCGCCGCACGCTTTGGAAAAGGCTTAGCAACCTCGACTCCTGAAAAGCGAATAACCGGCAAGTCTGGAGTGTACATTTCCCGAGTCGAAGTGACTATCGCGCTGTCCCATCTTGTATGTTCCGTCTTGACGCCGTAACGACGCTTGGGTTTCGGTGAAGAGCCTGTACCACCTGAGGCCGAAGCCATCCTCGGTCTGTCTGGGCGTGATCCTTGGTTGACGCCAACAGGCCGAAGCACTCATAAGGCTTGCCCATATGACTGTCGCTTTGATTGCTAAAATATAGGGGGAGCAAGTGTTAGGTCGGTGAGCAAATGTACCGGCCAGCAGAATTTTCGGTACGCTCTTGTATGTCGATTAGTGTGCGGCGCAAATCCCCTAACCCTCTCAGGTGGTGCCATCTGAAGCCGCCGCTACGGATCAAAAGGCATGAGCGCAAAGGTCGGCGAGGCGGAGTTCGCCATTCTGGAGGAGTATGTGCGAACAAACGGGTTGACGCTCTCGGAGTGGGTCCGAGATGTCCGTGTACGCGCAATGGGTGTTGGAATTTCGCACGCTTTCTAATCGTTCAAATTTGTTCCAGCCTCTTTGCATGCCTGCCTGCCACTGCTTCCCATCTGGTTACCGGCAACGGCTTTGGCTTCGCAGTGGTGTCGCCGGAAAACGCCATCGTGACCAGGTTCTACGCGCATCCCTACAGCTTTGTTCGGCCGGATCCCAAGGACCCCCTAAGCGAGGGCGTCGAGACCGCCAACTTCATCAAGGCTCTTGGCTGGAGCGGTGCCGAGACGCACAGCGCGTCGGCAGAGTACGAGAATGATTCTCATGTTATCGATCTGCGTAGCAACGAGGGCGAGGGTCTTGTCTTCATGCCCTTTGGCCTGAGGGAGGATGCTCTCGTCGTTAGTTGGGAACCCAGTTCTGACAAGGCGAAGCGGGACGGGCTGTATGTGGAATGGAACCGGCCGATCAAGTCGCAAAGAATTGTCAGGATGTTTGGCGCCGAAATGCAGTTGCTGAAGTTCGACGGCATCGCGGAGTCCCTGCTGCTCATTCCGCTTGGCCCTGAGGAGATCAAACCGGGACGATCTGAGCAGCTTCTGCGCGGCAGTTTGACGTGGGCTCTGGTTTCTCTCGAGAGTGATGGCGAACTGGCGCAGGCTGCGAAAGATTTCAAAGCCTGGCAGGCCGGACTCGCGCCGCAGGATTTGGCCAAGCGCGAGATTGCGGAGGTCGAGCGCTGGCGCGTCCAGCCAACTGTACATTTTGCGGACGAGAAAGAAAGGCACCTCTGGCGTCAGAGCGAAGTCATGCTCCGCATCGCGCAGAGCAGGGAACCCAACCGCCCCGGACGAAATAACAATGGCCTAATTGTTGCCAGTTTACCGGACGGGGTATGGTTTACGCCGTGGGTGCGAGACATGGCTTATGCGGCCGTTGCGCTGGCACGCATGGGACACAAGGACGAGGCGCGTGCAGCACTGCTGGCGTACTTTAACGCCCGGCCAACAGGAAAGATGCGTGAGGATACAAGAGGAGCCGACTACCAGATCTCCGTGGTGCGTTATTTCGGCGACGGTTCCGAAGAGCCATTCTTTACGCAGGAGGGCAGCACCAATATTGAGTTTGATGATTGGGGCGAAGCGCTGTGGGTGCTAGGTGAGTACCTGCGAAAGTACGACGAGCCTGACCTGCTCAGAACGCCTACATATAGGGGCAACATGTACGAGAGCGCCAGGGATTACGTGGTGAAACCACTGCTGGCAAATCTGGAGAAGTACGGCGAAGGCCAGATAGTAGCAGCCGATACATCGATATGGGAGGAGCGCCAGAAAGACAAGAAGCATTTCGCTTTTTCGACAGCGATGGCGATCGTGGGATTGAGAGAATTCGCTGCAATCGCACACCTCGAGGGCGACGAATCGACTCAAACCGAAGTCTTACGCCAGATCGTCCTGCTGGAGAAAGGGTTCAACGCGGCCTTCGTCAGGAATAGACGGCTGCGGGGAACGCTGGAAGAAGGGGTGAAGAACGATATTGACGGCGCCCTGCTTGCGATCATCAATTTCCGCGTCGTCACCGACCCGGCTGTCGTGCGGGATACGGTAGAAAGGATGGAACTTCTAAAAGTTGCTTCCGGCGGCTACCGGCGCGTCCGCAGCACGTACACGGATCCGTCCATTTTTGAGTATTGGTATGAGAGGCAGGAGTTCCTGTTTGTGGACCTGAGCCTGGCCGAAGTGTATCGATGGCTGGGAAGGACTGCCGATGCTGCTGCGATCCTCAAACGCATTGTCGACAAAGCATCTGCGGACCACGACATCATCCCCGAGATGTATGTTGCCGTGCCGTGCCGTCTTTTTCCAGGAGAGTTGGGCGCTCCTACGGGAGCCCTTCCTATGGTCGGATACGGGGCTGGAGCCTACATTCTGCATGTTTTGGAGCGGGACCGGTTAGAGAACCATCAGTGACTGTTAGTTGCCACAATCCGGTCTTTCACTAGACGCAATGGACTCGCACACCGCTAACTGTTTCCAGCGCATGTTCTGAATCATTTTGCGTTCTCGCGCATTTTTCCAAAACGAAAGCCGAGGTTTCCCCGGGCTGCGTCATGCACGCCTCTTGTAGTTGAGGCAGCGGCTGTACCTATTGACAAATCTACGCTACAAGTAGATTCTTGTCGCGATTTCTGAAATCGGTTTCCTATCCAATGGTCGATCAATTATTTCAGCACTGTCGCCACCACCACCACCACCACCACCACCGCGAAGGTCGTTTGCCGTTTTTTTGAGATGCCTTCGCGATTGCTGCATCTCGATTTGAAAGGTAACTATGAGTCGCAGGCCAGATCTGCGAATCAGATATTGTCTCGAATGGGACTAGGCCAGAGATATGCAAATGACTCAATTCTTTGAAGACATTCAGGGAGAACCAGATGCATTGCGGAATATCCTGTCCTCTGCAATCGGCAAGAACAGAAATATCTACAAGCAGGCTGCTAATGCACTGTCCCAGCATACTGCGCTATACATCGTAGGAATGGGTGCAAGTTGGCATGCTGGAATGGCTGTCGCTTCATTTTTTCACGCTCGCAAACGCCCAGCTGTTCTCATCGACGCTGCTGAATTGCTCTATCACGGTGACCCCACTGAAAACTCTTGTGTTCTGCTTTTGTCCCGCAGTGGAAAGAGTAGGGAAGTTGTCGATCTTGCGCGCGACCTCCACACACGGAATATCACGATTGTATCGATCACCAATGATCCTCAAAGTCCGATGGCGCTAGAATCTGATCACGTCATCGATCTGCAATCCGCTTTCGACAGGAACGTATCTGTAACGATGTACTCAGGGATCGCTCTGGCAGGTTGTCTGCTTGCTGCACTATCGTGCGGCGAAGAGATGGATCGGATCGCCGAGAAGCTGGACTTCGCACTCGCAAATGCCCAACACTCCATTGCCGACTGGGTGCGGAAACTTGACGCGAGTGACTGGCTTGCTGTCGATACCCCTTATTATTTTCTCGCTCGGGGAGCAAGTGTAGCCAGTTGCAATGAAGCACGACTCTTGTGGGAGGAAGCCGCTAAAAGCACTGCCACTGCGCTCACGACGAGCGGTTTTCGCCACGGTCCTCAGGAGATGGTGAGAGAAGGATTACGGGTCGCAATGTGGGTGGACAAGGATCATCTTCAACGCCAGGATTTGAAGCTTGCGAGTGATCTTCGAACTCTGGGAGCAAAGGTGCTGTTGATTGGCCAGCAGATTGAGGATTCTCCCGCTAATCTGTTTCTGGAGCTTCCGGCCATTCCCTCTGAATGGCAGTTCGTCATCGACATCATGCCTATTCAGATCGCCGCTGAACGTCTGGCAAACCTTGCGGGAAGAGATTGCGACTCCTTCCGTTTCTGTTCTTATATCGTTACAGATGAAGGCGGCCTATCGCTGAGTGACCTTGAAGAGGGATCGGTCGCAGGTGATACACGGGTGAAGATTTCCCACTGGCTTCTTTTCGCTCTTGCAACTCCTGTGCTCTGGGGTGTCTGGGGTGCCCTTACCGAGTATCCGGAGAAATGGATATCGCCTCCATTCCCCGCCACACTTGGATACGTGGTCTGGTCCCTGACCATGATTCCGGTGTCACTCTTTGTTCTTTGGCGCAACAAATGGAAGGTAGCTATTTCCCCCCGTTCGATTCTTTATGGAAGCGCTGTTGGCTTCTCCGGTGCATCGGGCCAATTGCTCCTCTTTTGGGTTTTGACCAGGGGACCGGCGTACATCATCTTTCCGATCATCTGTCTTTCACCCGCGGTTACGATTCTTCTCTCTGCGACACTGCTCCGGGAGCGAGCACGAGGCATCGCGACTCTGGGCATCTTATTGTCCATGCCGGCAATTTTCCTGCTCGCGTTGCAAGAACCTGACTCGAGTCCTGTGCATGGCCATCTTTGGCTCATTCTCTCGATTCTGATCTTTCTGCTCTGGGGGGTGCAGGCGTATTTCATGAAGTCTTCTGCGCATTCAATCTCCTCAGAAGATCTCTTTTTTTACATGACACTGACTGGCTTGATGCTCAGCCCCATCGCCCTCTGGATGACAGACTTCTCGGTCCCAATCAATTTGGGACTCAAGGGTGCTCCTCTGACTGCATTCATTCAGAGCCTGAATGCATGGGGATGCCTCCTCTTCGTCTATGCCATTCGTCTTGGCAAGGCAATTATTGTCGTACCCATGGTGAACGGTCTTTTCCCTGTTGTAACTATCGTCCTGTCTCTCCTTCTATACCATGGGTTGCCAACCCGCCTGAACCTTTTCGGCATTCTGCTGGCACTGGCTGCAATTTTGCTGATGGCCTTCGATGAGGTGCACAACGAGGCGTCCCTTGAATCCGTGCGTTTGGGAAGACCAGAGACCGAACCAAAGATGACAGAGGCAGACGGCATGAACTGTTGAATACTGCTTCAGATCCCAGCAGCATCCGTTCCGAGATCGACCAACGTGACATTTCCAGAAAACAAAACAGGCCGGATAGCGTGATGCTGAGATCGTCGCGATACAATCCGGGCGAACAATCTATGCGAGAGAATGTGGGCAGCTGTTAGTAAATGGTTCCCTCGAGACGCAAGTCACGCGAAGAAGTGCCGACGCTCACGGTGCGCTTGCCGCTGGCGGTGACCCATTTTGATCCGGCTGTGAACCAGTACTGCAACTGCCTGGGCGCAACGTGCAGAGTCACGGCTTTCGATTGGCCCGAGGCGATGTGTACGCGGTCAAAAGCAACGAGAGCCCGCACCGGGAACTGGACTCCGGCGGGGATTTCGTTAGGCGCGCTCAGGTAGACCTGCGGCACTTCATCGGAGTCCATTTTACCGGTGTTCTTGATGCTGACGCTCACGTTGAGGCCTCCATCGTTGGCCCTTTCAACCTTTAGGCCAGAGTACTCAAACGTGGTGTAGGTAAGGCCGTGGCCAAAGGCGAAGAGCGGATCGATATTCTCCTTATCGAACCAGCGGTAGCCTACGTTCACACCTTCAGTGTAGGTCGTCTTTCCGTCGATACCTTTGTGAGAGCGCTCCGGATACTTGGGGTCGGTGGCAAGGTAGTCGGTGAGGCTTTTACCCCAGGTTACGGGCAAGCGTCCGGCGGGACTGGTCTTGCCCAGCAGGAGATTGGCCGTGGACCATCCGCCCTCGTCACCTGGCCACCACATTTCGAGGACCGCCTTCACCTTATCGACCCAGGGTAGCGCAACAGGCTGGCTCGTGTTGAGGACGACGATGGTGTTGGGGTTGACTGCGGCTACATCCTCGACCAGTTTGTTTTGCTCACCGGGCAGGCCGAAGACGGGCTCAAGGCGTGTCCATAAAAACACCACGGCGATCTTGGCGTTCTTAGCCGCGGCGATGGCAGCCTCGTGGTCGACCTTACGCTGCTCCGGTGTGTACCAGTTGAGCCGCACTTGCACGGGTGCGTTGGAACTGTCAGGCCCGATGCTGATCTCGATCGTATGTGGACCAGCGGTGAGGTCAACGGCGCAGCGTACGTTATCGAGGCCGTCCGTAGTGGGAATGACATTGTCCTGGTTGGCCTGCAGAATGTCTCCGTGCACGCCGCCCTGGAATGCGCCAGTGCCGGCCAAGCGCTTGCCGTCGAGGGAGATGCGGGCGTTGGTGCCAAGCGCCTGAAGATAAAGCCAATAGTTGCCGGCATGAGGAACGGTGAGAGTGCCTCTCCATATCACTGTGGAGTTGGGGGGGAGGGGAGTGCCATTCTTCGAGGTGAAGTTGAGTATTGGATCTGTCTGCGATTCGCCAGCACTCGTGCGCTCCAGCCCTGGCTTGCCATCATGACTCAGTGCGCCAGCCGGAATTGTAGTGCCGGTCATATCGTCGTCTACGGCAAAGCTGATATTTGAGTTGCCGGAGATTTTCCTCATTGCAGTGAGGGGGCCGACCTGGCGCGATGGCAATCCGACGGAGCGTTCGCCGTTGATACCGATTGAGTCGATCTGGCCAGCGGTGGGGCCTATCAGCACTACGGAGTTGAGATCGGTGGATTTCAGAGGCAGTACGCCATCTTCATTCTTCAACAGCACGGCAGCGTCCTCACCGGTTTTTTCGATAACCTTAGCGTTTGCCTCGATGGCTTGCTCCGTTACCTCGTGCTTGGACAGGCCGTCCATGTAACCGAAGCGGACAATCTCGTAGAGCACGCGTCCTGCAGCGCGGGTGATGGCCGCCTCGTTGACTTTGCCGTCCTTGAGGGCTTCGGGCATCTTTTCAGGACTCAGCTTTACGCCAACGTCGCCTCCGTCTTCGTGTGGCAATACCGGTTCCTCTGGAATATGTCCGCCATACATGTCCGTCATGTCGTCATCCGTCGTTTCACCGCCGGCAGGATTTAATGGTTTGGGAGGTGGCGCAGGTTGAGCATCGAAGAACGAGACGCCGCTGTCATTAGGCGCGGGCTCGCCGGGCATCTCCACATCGAGGCCGGAATTGATAAACGTGACCGCGTGGGTTGCGCCCCAGTCGGAGGTAACGAAGCCTTTGAAGCCGATTTCGTCGCGCAGGATTTTAGTGAGAGTGGACTGATTGTCGCAGGCAAACGTACCGTTGATCCGGTTATAGGAACACATGATGGACGAGACACCGGCCTTAACTGCGGCGTCGAACGGCGCCACGTAGACCTCGTGCAGTGTCTGTTCGTCGATGTAGGTGCTGGTACTGTCGGAGTCGTAACCCACAAAGTGTTTCGCTTGCGCCATGACGTGCTGAGACTGGATGCCCTCGATTTCCGCAGCGCCGATCTGGCTGGTAAGGAATGCGTCCTCGCCAAACGTGTTGTAGCCGCGGTCAAACTCGAGGTCGCGATCGATATTGATGAACGGCTGAAGCGAGACGTCGATGCCCAGCGCGCGGTCTTCGCGACCGATGACGATGCCATTTTCCTTTGCATCCTTCACGCTGAAGGTCGCTGCAACACCCATTGTGGCTGTCTCAGCCTGGGAGGGATGGCGCGTCAGTACTCCCGGGGGGCCGTCGGCAAAGCGCAGGCCTGAAATGCCGAGACGTGGAACGCCGCCGAGGTAGCCCGCTTCACCCTGATACACATTAGGATCCTCATGCGTGCCGTGAATGAGCGTCAGCTTTTCCTCGAGCGTCATTTCGCTTAGCAATTTGTCGACTCGTGCATCGCCTGTCACGACTGGAACAGCCTGGGAGTGCGCAATGGTAGCGCTTAATGCGAGCCCCGCAATTCCCAAGATGGCCCGCTGCATTGCAGGCCAATTCTTTGTTATTTGCAATGGATTCAAAGTGACCCCCACCGGGTCTTTCTTATCCGGAGGTTGATCCGACCTGTTGCTGAAGAAAATCCCACACCCGTCGCGGCTTGCCTTCGTGTCTGAACCGATCGCAAAAAACGGTGCTCTTGCTTTCTGGTGGCGATTTCTAAAATCGATTTCCGGGGAATGGTAACAGAGGGTTCCGGCTCAGTCCAGCCGCCGTGACTCGAGGTTCAAACGCTAACTGCGTCGAGCGGGCGCAGTGGATTTGCGAACGACTAATTCCGTCTTTAACGTGTACTCCGTGCCCTTATGACGCTTAAGTTGTATGATTCGCTCGAGTGCATGAAATGCTGTAGTCCCGAGCTGCTCGCGGGGAACGTTGATTGTAGTCAGCGGAGGACGGGCCAAGGTGGCAAACGATATATTATCAATTCCCACGATCGAAATATCTTCCGGAATCTTGACCCCGGCTTCTTCAAGAGCGCTCATTGCCCCCATGGCTATAAGATCACTTCCGCAAAAGATCACAGTCGGAGTCTTCGGCGCATGAAGAATCTCCTTTACAGCCGAAGCGCCGGCATCCACCCGGTAATTGGAATGCAACACAGGAAATGGTTTCATCCCCCGTCGGGTTAATCCGGCTACTAAGCCTCGCATAATAGTTGTTGCAGTACGATTTCCCACGGGGCCAGCGATCACAGCAGCTCGCTGATGTCGGAGTTGCGCGACATGTTCAATAGCTTGAGAAATCCCTCTGCTGTAATCCACACTAATGTTGCTCATGAACTTGTCAGCAGAGCACAAATTACTAAAAACAACGCCGATACCTGCGCTGGTCAGCTCATGGGTGGCGGTGTTATCGATCGACGAGGTCATAATAGCCACACCGCGAACGTCACTCTCTACAAGCTTACGAACTATAGATTGCGTCCGCTCGGGGCTGTATTCCGTATTCAGCAGTAAGGTGTCGAATCCACGATCCCATGCGGCGGTCTGAAATCCACGGATAACTTCCGGAAAGAAGGGATTTGCAATGTCAGAAATTACTAGTCCAAACAAGTCACTCTTGCCAGTTGCAAGCCTCCGTGCATGAACGTTCTTAAAGTAGTTGAGTTCCTGGACGACTTCGAGAACACGCGTCTTGGTCTCGTCAGAAATGTAATGCGTATTATTGAGGACGCGCGATACCGTCGTCGGTGAGACGCCAGCTCGTTGTGCCACATCCCTCATCGTGTAGATCATTCGATATTCCTTCTTCATCAAATCGTGCGCCCGGCCAATGAGGCTCCTGAGTAAAAAAGGTTGCATCTTTCTACACGCAAATGCTGTCGAGACGGTGATCGAAGGAGCAAGAGACGTCTTCGCGTGTCAGAGAATATCACGGTAGAGTCTTGGATTCTTTGGAATTATCGGAAACGCTGGGCCCTTCCGAGATGTGAACGCGGAGGTTTGGCGGGAGATTGTTGCGTGAAGATAAAGTCTTTCCCGCAGAGCAGGCTCTTTCCTGCGTGAGTGGTAGCATGGCACGGCTCTGGGGCGATCGTGGTGTCAAAGGCACATGCAAGGTACGTACGTCGCTTGCATTTTCATGACATACACATTTCATCGACGACTGCAATTGAATTGATCACTTCTCACCATCAGTTAAGTCAATAGATATAGAAGTGCATGGGGCCGGATCATCTTGTGCTTTTCACAATTGTGAAGAGGAGTTTGACAGGCTACATTGGCCGTGCTTATAGTTTCTGGTTGCGGTTTCTGAAACCGATTTCCTGGTTGAGGTTTAAGGCACATTCCATTGTCGTTCTAAAGGACGCCGAAAATGAGTCAACCTAAGACACCGTCTAGTTTTGCCGTTAAATTCAGAGAAAGTATCGCGAATCGCCGCCTAACCCCTCCAAGCAGAGGTGCGACCACTTCAAAAATTTGCGAGGTCCTATTTATCTGCCTGGCGATGGCACTGAGCTGTTGTCTGCCATCTTTCGCGCAGGTGACTTCCGGCACAATTCTCGGTTCTGTTCAGGACACAACTGGGGCCATCGTTCCCGGGGCGACAATCACGGCTATCGCCCCCAATCTTGGCATTACCCGCACTGTGACCTCCAGTTCCAACGGCACCTTTTCCCTGCCGAACCTCCCCGCGGCCACCTATAGTTTGACGGTCGAGGCGAGCGGGTTCGAGACCTTCAAGAAGGATGGGGTGATTCTAAGCTCGGCCGATCGACTGAACGCCGGCATTTTCACGCTCAAAGTGGGGGCCGCGGTGACTACCGTGACCGTGAGTGCCAATACAGGTCAGCTTCAGATCCAAGCCAACTCCGGCGAGCGCTCAGACCTGATCACAGGAAAGCAGCTTAATGATATCGCGCTCAATGGTCGCAATGTACTCGACATCATCCGGGTCGTTCCGGGTGTTTCGGGCGTTGGAAGTTTTGGTGTCTCCGGTACCGGCGGCGTCGATACCTATAGCATCAACGGAACTCGCACCAACCAGCACGAATTTACCCTGGATGGGTCTTCGAACGTCGATACCGGCAACAACGGCGGCACCCAGGTGACCCTCAACACGGACGCCATCGCCGAGGTCAAAGTGCTTACCTCGAACTACCAGGCGGAGTTCGGCAAGGCGGGCGGCGGGTCCATCATCGTGACTTCGCGTGGCGGGACGAATGACTTTCACGGTAACGTGCATTACTTCCACCGTCATGAAGGATTTAATGCAAATGACTGGGTGAGCAATCACAATGGCACGCCCAAGCAGCTTTATCGTTACAACACCGTCGGTTACCAGATCGGGGGTCCGATCAAGCGCGACAAACTATTCTTCTTCTTTTCGAATGAGTTCTACCGCCAGCTGGTGCCAGGGGGATTATCCCAGTACCGCACGCCATCAACGCTCGAGCGTCAGGGTGATTTTTCGCAGAGCGTCGATAGCAGCGGTAACGCGATCCAGATATTTGACCCAGCCACCGGCCTTCCGTTCGCGGGCAACAAGATTGATCCGACGGTGCTTCCGGCCTCGGAGCAGGCAACATTTGCAGAGATTCAGAAGATTCTGGATCTCTATCCGACGCCCAACGTTTCCAACAACAACACCTACAACCGGCAGGATCCTCTCTCCTACTCGCACCCCCGTACCGAATACATCGGACGCGTGGATTACCTGATCTCTTCTTCCGAGCGCATCTTCGTCCGCTATATCAATAATCAGGACACGCAGACAGGGCCAATGGGCTCGTTCGGTTTACAGTGTCTTGGATCGTTGCAGATTGCAGGGGGCTGCTCCAATAATCAGCCGGGATGGAACCTCTCCGTTGACCTGACCAGCACGCTGCGACCAACGCTGCTCAATGAGCTCACCGTTGGACCCAGCGTCTACCATTCTCAGGTCGAAGGAGTTAACGGCAACATCACTGTCGGCGCAAACAGCATCAACCTTCCCTTGCTCTTCCCGGTCACCCCGCAGACGTCGATCCCGGATCTGTCCTTCAACGGCAATGGACAAACTTATCCTTCTACCTACTTCGGTTCAACACCCTGGCGCCAAGCCACAACGACGATCGATATCAACGACAATCTGACCTGGAGTGCACATAGCCACACGGTGAAGGTAGGCTTGTTCTATCAACGTGCGCGCAAGGACCAGATCAGCTACGGCAACTCCAATGGCCAGTTCAGCTTCGACAGCTGCTCCACCAGCGCCACCGGCTGTCTCAGTGCTAGTGCACCCAACAGTGGATCTCCATTTGCCAGCGCCCTGCTTGGCTCTTTCCTGAACTTTGATCAGTCGAGTGCCAGGCCAACAGGTTACTTCCGATATAACCAGGTGGAGTTCTATGGCCAGGACACATGGCAAGTCTCTCGCCGTTTTACCTTTGACTACGGTATGCGCTTCGTCTTCATTCCGCCGCAGTACGATAAATTGAACCAAATCGCTCTCTTTACGCCGTCGGCTTATAACCCGGCAGACGCGGTAACGATCGATACCAGTGGCAACATCGTCCCCGGCACAGGCAATCGTCTCAACGGCATGACCTTTGCCAATAACGGCACCCTTCCGAGGGGCGGATGGAATAGCCGCGGCATCATGTATGAACCCCGCATCGGCTTTGCGTATGATTTCTCCGGAGATCGCAATGGAGTGCTGCGTGGCGGCTTCGGCATCTCACACGACCGCGAGCAGGGCAACCTCGTCTTCAACACGGTATTTGGCAATCCTGCGCTCGTCACAACGCCAACCGTCTTCAACAGCACTGTCGCCGACATTCCGACAGCAGCGCAGTCAAACTCCGGTGTGCTGAGCGGAATTTATGGTGCGGACATCAATGGCCAGGTGCCGACGGTCTACAGTTATAGCCTCGGCGTGCAGCAGGAGGTAGCCAGTGGTGTCACACTCGACATCGCTTACGTTGGAACAGCTGGCCGCCATCTCGTAACTGCCCGCGACATAAACACCATCCCGTATGGCACGACGTTTACGCGCGCCGCTCAGGATCCCAGCCAATTTCCCGGCGGCGTAGTTCCAGCCGTCGAGCCCAACCTTCCTCCCGAATACGCGGCTGCCGGTTACAGCTTCAGCGGCCAGCATGCCTACACACAGAATTTCCTCTCTCCTTTTAAAGGCTACGGTCAGATGGAGTACTACAAGTTCGATGGCACCTCGAACTACAACGCCCTCCAGGTCTCCGTGCAACGGCGATTTGCGCGCGGTCTCACCTTCGGAGGCGTTTACACATGGTCCAAAACCCTGACCACCTCGAGTGCCGACGAGACCTTCGTCGATCCCTTCAATCCACGCCTCTATAGTTATGGCGTGGCTGACTACGACCGTAGGCACATCGCGGCCATCAACTATGTCTATGACGTCCCGAGCCTGACCCGGCACTTCGACGGTCCCCACTGGCTAAGCTACGTGACGGACAATTTCCAGCTCTCCGGCCTCGCAAATATACAAAGCGCCGTACCTGTCCGCAACGCGCTCTTTTCGCCGGCAAATCAGCTTACCGGCGGCTCGCAGTTTAGCAAAACGCCGCCCGTCTTCGTGGGTGTAGACGCGCAGGGCAACCTGTTGCTTCCAACCATCGGTCATCCCAACCTTGGCGCTCCAGGCAGCCTTCGTCAAGGAGCAATGGTCACATGGGATTCGTCCATCTTCAAGAACATCCCTCTGGGGGAGATCAGCAAAGGCCGTTATATCCAGCTTCGCGGCGAGTTCTTCAACATCCTTAATCATCCCAACTTCTTGACGCGTGATTACGGCGCCACCATCACTCTACCCACCTATAACGGAGACGGCACCTTTACCCCGCTCTCAATTGCAAAGGACACCAACTTCGGACAACCGACCGCAGCCTACAGTCCAACCGGTCCCGGTGGCCCGCGTGTTATTCAACTGGCGGCAAAGGTCTATTTCTAAACGCTGTGGCTCGCCAAAATTGAATTTGGACTGAAGTTAGGCGGCAATTTCTCTGATACAAACCGTGTATGCTCCGTATGCTGAGATTGTTTATGGCCTGATCGCTTGGAGTTTCACTGTCCTGCAGGCACGGCATCTCCGACCAAGGCTCACTACTTCGAACAGAGTCTTTGGGTGATGCTGCGGCGGTTCTCGTCGGGCGTAGCACTCGCTTGTCATCGTCCAACCGGCCACCGAGCCGGTTTCAAAAGACGCGAGGTGGAAAAGTCAAAAAACCGACTTTCCCACCTCACTTGCAAATCCCGCACACCACGCGGGATTCGCACTATCCCACCGCCTCTACGACTGGAGGCATGTTCCGGGGCGCAAAGGATGTCTCAGCATCCGGTGCCGCGCACAAGCGCTTCAGCAGTCCGCAGCATTATCTTAAAGTCCAACCAGAGGCTCCAGGTTTCTATATACTTCATGTCGAGCGCGATGTAGCTCGCGAAGGAAGCATCGTGACGCGCGTGGATCTGCCATAATCCGGTGAGCCCCGGCAGTACCTCCAGGCGCCGTAGATGCTCGAGCTTGTACTGCTCAACTTCGTTAGCAAAGGGCGGCCGCGGCCCGACAATGCTCATTTCGCCCCGAAGGACGTTGACCAGTTGCGGTAATTCGTCCAGGCTGTACTTTCGAAGCATAGCTCCGACTCGTGTCACTCGCGGATCATTTCTAAGCTTAAAAAGAATGCCGTCGCGTTCATTCTTCTTTGCAAGTTCCGCTTTGAGTTGATCTGCATTCTGAACCATGCTGCGAAACTTGAAGCAACGAAAGGATCGACCGCGCCTGCCTATGCGTTCGGAAACGTAGAATACCGGACCCGGCGTATCGATCCTGATAGCGATGGCTATGGCGCACATCACCGGGGCAATCGCGATCAGCATTGCGGACGATACAACGATGTCGATGATGCGTTTCAGGGCAACACAGAAGACCCGTTTCCTGCGACTGTGCAGTGATCTGACAGGATAAATACCCAGATACTCGACGGCACTATCGGCGGTAACATCGTTGTAGAAACACGAGACTACCCGAAGGGTAACGTCGAGATCGCGTGCCCGCTGTATCAGGTTCATCATATGCTGTGGCTCACACTGTTCTGCGATTACAACCTCGTCTATAAACCCTAGTTTTACTTGCTGTCTTATATTATCGACATGCCCGAGTACTCTATCTGGAAGTACTACTGTTTCGGAAGGTAAGTGTGACAGAGCAAGGAAACCATGAACCCTGTATCCCAAGTGCCAGCACGAAGTTAGGTAGTCCCCGATAGCCTTGCTCAGATGCCCCGTCCCAACGATAAGAATATTGCGATAATGCATGCCCGGTGCACCGGGCCGCAGCGGCCTCAGACGGCCTAATGAGCGGCAAACGCAGATGAAAGATGCGGCTGTGGCGATGAAGGTAAGAATCAGCTCACGCGACATATCATCCCAATGCGCGATATAAAGCGCGCCACACAAGGTCAAGCCGGCGCTTAGTGTCGCCCATAGGACAAGGACCAGTTCTCGTAGTCGACCCGTCGCCGGCACAAGATGATACGCGCCAGACTCCCGCGCAACCGTGATGAAGGTAAGGCTAAATATCAGTATCATCCATAAATTAAAGGGACTGCTGGTATTATGAAGGGCCGGCCTGTGCAGCCACCCTACACCACCACGACTCACCGGGTGGCACATCACGGATGCGGCAACCGCCGCGACAATGGCAAGTACATCGACCGCCATAATCAGAACGGAGCCGCGGAGGGGAGAGCTGGCAATGCGCCCTGCGGCGGGTGCAATGTGGATGCCAGAGGCAGTATTTTGCACCCCGGCTTTTTCGGGAGGATAATCTGAGAAAGTGACAGTCGCCAAAGGTACCTCCGAGTCAATACAACCTAGCTGTCTACTAAGTGAATGTCGTGGTTTTTTTGTCTGGTAAGCAGATCTGGGGAAGCCTGCGTTCTTTTCGGGATGCAGTTCGAAACTATGGGTAGTAACAAGAAACTATCGAGGTGATGACGGGATCTGTGCTCGAATGTTATGAGCGGAAGCTCAAATTACTGCGAGCCCCGGTACGCTAAGCGGCAGAGGAAAACAGATGAGCAGGGTTCTCGTTTTCAAGGAAACTTTGTTGCCCCCCTCAGAGACCTTTATTCTTTCGCAGATGACCGCTCTCAGACGTTATCAGGCACAGCTTTGTGGCCTGGAAAAAAGCCGGCCGAGCCTGCCGGTTAACAATGACGTTATTCTGCTCGCCGATCATCCTGCCGCCTTTGCTCAACTGCGCGCTAAACTATACCGGAGAACAGGAATAGCACCGCTGTTCCATCGTCGGGCTCGGCGGTTCCGACCCGACCTGGTGCATGCACATTTCGCGAGCGGGGGGCGTAGCGCGATGCCTCTGGCTCGTAGTCTTGGTGTGCCTTTGATTGTTACACTCCACGGCGCTGACATTACTGTCAGGAATGCACGCTCCGATCGCTACAAGCATTTGGCCGAGTCTGCCGCATGTGTTATCTGTGTCTCTAAGTTCGTACGCGATCGCGCGCTTGAAGCGGGCTTTCCTGCTGAGAAACTAACTGTGCATTACATCGGAATTGACCGGGAGCTGTTTGCGCCGTCAGGCGTTCCCATGGACATAAAGAAAGTCCTGTTTGTGGGGAGACTCGTGGAAAAAAAAGGCTGTGAATACCTCCTTCGTGCCATGCAGCTCGTTCAGAGGGAGCAAACCGATTGCGAACTCATGATCATCGGCGACGGTCCGCTGCGCTCTTCCCTGGAGGTGCTGGCGAGAGATCTCAAACTTCGTTGCGAGTTCTGCGGAGTCCAGCCGGCACCAATTGTCCGAGACATGCTACAGAAGAGTCGCGTCTTTTGTGTACCAAGCGTGACCGCGGCTAATGGCGACAGTGAAGGACTTGGCCTTGTATTCGCCGAGGCGCAGTCGATGGGCGTGCCCGTAGTCAGCACGCTGCACGGCGGAATCCCTGAGATTGTAACCAGCGGGGAGACCGGTTTCCTGGTGCCTGAGCGCGCCCCCCAATTGCTTGCAGAGGCTCTGTCCACTCTGCTCGCTGACGAATCTATGTGGCAGTGCTTTCACGAAGCGGCTTTGTTGCGGATAGGAGAGCACTTCGACATCCACGTGCAAACGCAACTTCTCGAGAAAATCTATGATCGTCTGCTCGCCGCCGGGTGATAGCTGTAGGTTACACGCCAATTACCACCGCGATAGCAGTGCTGCAAATCATCGCACCGTATTGCTTCCACTTGAAAGGACCTAGCAATTCGGGTCGGACCCTAGGCTAACATGCAGCGGCTGGCGCGGATGAGCGTTCTTAACATGAATCGAAGCGTGACAGCGTCCTGATGATGTCTAAATACTGAGAGTGCAAGGGTCGCCAGCTCTGGAAAGCTCTGAGGTACGACATCGCGCGCGAACATAGAGCGGTGGAAATCAATGACGGGCTCTTTCCCTGCACAAACGAGCTTTGCATTTAGATAGTCCTCGAGCTCGCGCACAAATGCAGCCGATTTTACTTCCCTGGTGCCATACCAAGCGTTAGCTCCGTGGATCCGATACGTAGCCAGGACGTCAGGTATTCCAAAGACGTTCCCTAAGAGAGCGGAACCCTTCACAACGAAATCGTCGGCCGACGACCGCACATTACGAGTCGGTAGAGGGAACAGCCGCTGAGCTAAGTCCCGCGAAATGGCGAGAGCGCTGGTGGGAGCTGCAACAAACGGGATAAAGCGATATTTCAGCGCATAGGTGTAGAAGTTACCGCCGGAACCGACGGCTTCCGGATATATACCCGGCCCCGGAAGCATCCGTAGGCGATGATAAATCAATGATCCCGGTCGACAGTACGGAAGTACGCTTTCCACCTTAGCGGGATGCAGGAAATCGTCCGCATCCAGAAAGCAAATCACCTCGCCCTGACTCGCGGCGATCCCGGCATTGAATGCAGATGCCTGACCGCCATTATCTTTGAACACTGCAATCAGAGATTGTCCGTAGCTCGTGATAATGTCTCGCGATTCGTCTGTTGAACCATCATCTACTACGATCACCTCGAGATGTGGGTATGTCTGGCACAGCGCCGAGTCGATCGCTTCCCGCAAAAATCGCCCATAGTTATAGTTATTAATGAGGACTGTTACAAGGAAACTTCTGGCTGTCACGTCTGTCTCCCGAAACACACTGCCGATAAGTAGTCGGGGTATGGTTTGTATACAGTGAACTAGGTGGCTCTGAAGATCGATCGCAAATCGTAGATTATAGGCATTCGACACAGGAATAACAGCGTGCATCTTCAGGCAAGTCTCTTACCACCGAACCCACGGTTTCGATCCGTCTTCGCTATCTCTTTTTCAAATTTCAATCCAAAGTTTTCGCCCCGAATTCTCGCGCGTTCTATCATCCTGGCCTCGGGGGTCAATTTCCACAAGCGATACTGGCGAATGCCGCGTCGGATCAAGCTCGCACATTTTCGGGAAAAATCAGGGGAAGCCAAAAATTGACGTATACCTCGCAGTCGATACAAAACGACACGAGATCGAGCCGATCCTTCAACAACCTTCGCCAGGTATCTCGGGTCAAGTCGTTCCTTCGGAATCAGATGTGTCAGACATAGGCTTGTTAATAATCCGGTTCCGAACCCCACATCGCATGCGGTTAGAGCCAGATCTATGTCTTCGCAAGCACTCAGACTGTTACCTATGCGCCCCAATGAACGACGATAGTGGTTACCGCGAGTCTTTTCCGACCAAATGCGGGCAATCTCGGTGCGCACGCACAAACCTGCACCGTACGGGACAGTATCGATAACATGAGGTAGATTGCACCATCGTGTGTGGTTAAACTCCCGGATCGCGATAGAGATTAAATACGGCTTCATCCACTCTTGCGGTGGAATCTCAAACTCGCCTCTTTGTTGGCCGCCCCATGCGCCAAGGAACGGCATCTCTTGCGCGATTCTCTTGCATTCGGCCAGATAATCCTCGTCGAGCATATTGTCGTCATCGACAAACACAAGAATGTCACCCGCCGCCTCATCGATTGCCCTCAGGCGCGCATGCGTCAAGCCAAGACTATCCTCGCGGACATGTCTCGCCCCCGAATGCCACGACAAGTTCCAACTGTCTGCCAATCGAGCGTCCGAGGCATTGTCGATGAGAAGCAGTTCCCACCTCTCGCGCGCGAGCGTCTGGGCCTTCAGCGCATCTAAGACCCGCGCCAAATACTGTGGCCTTGGATTATGTGTGCAGATCGCGACTGAAATCATTCCCGATTCCTCGCCCTACTCCGCAGGGCGCGCTTGCCCGGACAGGCGGCGGCCGATCTTTGCTGCAAATGCCCGGAAAGGGACTGCGACGTACCACCCCATCGACAAGTACCCACTCTCAACCCGCTCTAACATCGAGTGCTCTCCAAACAATACGGCCGCAGAAACGCTGTGATGGTCCATGGTCGGATGCCTCACACTTGGCACTCGAGGCTCACTACCGGCCTCCGCCGAACGCCGCGCGAGAAACACGTTCTGTCGATACCATGGCTCGATCTCTTCCGTATCCCAGATCTGTCTTCGAAAGGGGTCCGAGCACGCAAATCCCTTACTATTGAAAATCCACTGCCAGTAGTAGGGCCACTGACAATTGACGTGATGCTGCCCGAGCTGGCCCGGGCACGCGGCCGAAAACACAACTGTGTCCGAATGCCTGGTCAGCGACTCGATCAATCCATCAGCATAGATCGCATCAAGGTGCTCGGCCACCTCAAGACAGAGGACAACCTCAAACCGCCTGCCCAAATTCCACGGCCCAGTCAAGTCAACATTCCTAAAACGCTCCCGGTCGAATAGCAAGCTCTCCTCGGGAATCTCGACGCCATCGACACCGTACACGTCCCTGATGCCCTGCTCAAGAGCCGCATTTACCCACGTCCCCGTGCCACAGCCGACATCCAGCAAGCTTGCGGGTTTCCAATCCTTGAAGAACACCGCAAGGGCCGCTTCTGCGCCCCGAACCGTGTGAAGATTCCTTGAGTGATCGTAGTCAATCTCCATGCTCGCCCTATTCAGCGTCCACCGCGCCTGAAGACTCCGGCAATTTCAGAAGATACGCGAAGTAGCCGAACGTACGTACTCTCTCAGGGCGCGAGTGGCGGCTTAAGAAATCATGAACTGCGCGGGAGCATCCGTCCCAGGTGTAGTAATCGTCAAATATCACGACCCCACCAACTGAAACCTGGCCAAAGAGATGTTCCAGACAGGTCGTCGTCGACTCATACCAGTCACCATCAAGCCGGAGTACAGCGATTGGCTCACGCATCCGTTCAATGGGAAGAGTTCGATCGAACCATCCCTTGACGATACGAAAAGAGGCGACTCCCGCCATTGTCATAGCGCTCGTGGCAAACTTTTCAGGAGCGGAACAATTGTCGAAGTAGCCTGGGGCTTCGCGGTTTTGCTGCCAATGGTTTGCCGCCTCACCATCAATGGGTTTGGCAGGCGGTAGCCCCTCGAAACTGTCAAAGAGATAGTATTTGCGACCCGGCCCGAGGAACATCGCCATTCCAGCGCTCATCCCGCCGCGCCACACACCACATTCAACCACGCAGCCCGGAATATTCTTGACCGAATCGATCAAACGCAAATTATCGATAAAGCCATCCCGTGAAATCATCGTGAAGTTGCGACACTGTTCCTGGATACGTCGCAACCTCCAGTTAAGCAGTCGCGACGACGCGAAGCCGCGGAAATTCCTGACTAAGGGAACGACAGATGCACGCACGCTGGTAATCATCGCTGCTTGCCTCCGAATTCCGAAGCGAGGCACTTCATTGAGTGTCCATCTCTGGTGAGGCTGCATCGATAACTCGACCTTGGCACCATAAACCCGTGAAATGAGGAGTAGGGCATTACTCTGTCAGGCAAAGGGCCATCTGATATCTCAAAGGCGAGCACTCTCCTTAAGTAGTCTGCTGTTACCGTGTAATGAGGCCCTATCCATAAGTCCACGGTATATCGCCCAGGTATTAGTGGCGGGAGTTCAACAACGATCTCAACGGAGTAAGTGCCCTTGCTGCCCCCGACAAATTGCGTCGTGGTCGGTATAGCCTGCATGATAACCGACCCCTGATTATCTGATATATCCAAGGCTATAAAAGACTTACATTCTGTTCTGCAGTAAAGTTCCGCTGCACACACCAAACGGAGCTCTGGCTGATGCCCGCTAACCTCGATTGTCGCCCGAGTAAAATAAACCTCCGAAAGAGCGCCATCTCGCGGTCTCTCCCATCTGGCAGCGGTGACCTCGGCATGCAGCTCTGCGTACTTGTCAGTGACCATTGAAACCGGCCCTTCAGCAACGAGCTGCCCCGACTCAAGCAAAAGACCATGCTGGCAAAGCGCCTTGACCGCCGCCATATTATGGCTCACAAACAGGACAGTCCTGCCATGGCCCGAGACATCCTGCATTTTCCCCAGGCACTTCTTCTGGAACTCTGCATCCCCAACCGACAAGACCTCATCTACGACCAAAATCTCTGGCTCCAGATGCGCCGCAACTGCAAAGGCGAGCCGCACATACATGCCACTGCTGTAGCGCTTGACTGGTGTATCCAGGAATTTCTCTACGCCGGCGAACGCGACAATCTCGTCGAACTTGCGTTGAATTTCGACTTTGCTCATGCCCAGGATGGCGCCATTGAGAAAAACGTTTTCGCGGCCGGTGAGCTCGGGATGGAAGCCGGTGCCTACCTCGAGCAGGCTGGCGACGCGGCCACGGATGCGCACCCGGCCTCTCGTGGGTTCTGTGATGCGGCTGAGAATCTTGAGCAGGGTACTCTTGCCGGCCCCATTGCGGCCGATGATGCCCAGCACCTCGCCCTGCTTCACGCCGATAGAGACATCTTTGAGAGCCCAGAACTCCTCGCGCGCCGGTCTCGCAGCGCCGTTGCTCCCGTTGCGGGAGTGCCAGCCCTCGAAAAGCCCGCTCGCCTTGCGCGTGAGGGTTTCACGCAGCGTTTTATAACGAGCCCGTTCCACCTGGTGGTCGATCCGGTAACACTTTCCGAGTTGTTCGACAGCGATAATCGTGTCTGACATGAATCCTATTCGGTCTTCGCGCTGAGACCCCCGCCTGCGCCGCGATGTGGGCCCGATCGAATTCCCGGGATGTTGATGCAATAACAACAGGCGCGGCGCCCCCTGACCGTGCCGCAAAGGAAGCAGCTAAATTACATCCGCGAAAGTCTTTTCGGTCTTGCGAAAATACCAGATGCCGCTGACGCACAGGGCGAAGGTAATGCCGATACAGATGAAAAGGCTAGGCGGCCAGATACGGCTTTGACCGCGGAGCAGGGACCAGCGGAAGCCGTCAATGATGCCTACCACGGGATTAAGCGCGTAAAGCAGCCGCCACCGGGCGGGAATCACGCTGCTGCTGAAGCCGACCGGGGAAACGTAGAGGCCGAACTGAACGATGAACGGGATAATGTAGCGGAAATCGCGGTACTCGACATTCAGCGCGGAAAGCCAGAGCCCCACGCCGAAAGACGAAGCGAAGGCCAACGCTACAAAGAACGGAAGAGCCAGCAGATGCCAATCCGGCGAGAACCGGTAAAAGGCCATCATCAGGGTCATCAGCACCAGGGTAATGGCGAAATCCACGAAGCTGGTAATGACCGATCCTGCAGGCACGATCAAGCGCGGAAAATAAACCTTCGAAATCAGATTGACGTTTGTGATGAGGCTATTACTCGATTCGCTGAGAGAATTCGAGAAGAAATTCCATGGCAACATGCCGGCCATGACCAGCAAAGCATACGGCACCGCGGCATCGGAATGGAGCTTGGCAACACGGCTGAAGAGAACCGTGAAGATAATCATCGTGAGCAAGGGACGCACGACCGACCACGCAACGCCGATTACCGTCTGTTTATAGCGAACGAGAATGTCCCGCCAGGCAAGGAAAAAGAACAATTCGCGATACCGCCATAGATCTGCCCAGTAGTTCTTCTCCGTACGTCCTTGCTCAATGATTAACTCATTCATTTCCTTGGTCCTGGATAAGCAACCTCCGCGATATTCAGAAACATTCTCTCTGGCTGCTTCACCGCGCTAACGAGGAGATCCCGCCTGAACTTCGATAGCTCAAGCTGTCATTACTGAACGGATACAGTGACGCGCAGCCTTGACTCCAAGCCGGGTGAAGACTTCGACGACTTCCACCCGTGTTACTCCCGACAAGTATTCCCGCGCCTCACGATATAAGTCGGCACTTTTGAGCCCGGAACGCCAATGTAATGCCAGGCCTTCGGCACACATTTGACTACATGTCTTTCGGAGAGCTGGAAAATGCATCCTCAGTCCGGCCGCCGTTTTGAGCAATATGTCACCCCTCAGGTTGTCATCCCCTTTCAGGGTGTACGCATTCGCGCCATGGATACGCTGGAGAACAAGTTCATTCCTGTCGCAATAACCCGGGGCCAATGCAAGCGAGGCATATTTGATGTAATTGTCGCTGGTGATCTTTATTGCTTCCGGCACGGGCATAATCTGCTCGAGCAGCTTTCTTGTGAAGGACAATCCTGAGGTCGACGGTGCTGACAAGCGCGCATTACCCTGTCGGCTTGCGGATCGTAAATCGTAGTCGCCGGTTTCATAATCGTAAGGCGGCATACTAATGGGGTTCAGCGCAGCATCGGTCCATTGCAGGCGATGGAAATGCCATTGCCGCTCGTGACCATCCAGCGCAGCGACTACTTCCGCAACCTTGTTTGGGAGGAAGACATCGTCCGAGTCCAGGAAGCAGATGATGTCACCGCGGGAGTGTTTGAAGCCGGTGTTAAAAGCCGACGCCTGGCCACCATTGCGCTGAAATATCGTTTGTATTCTGGTGCCGAAGCGGAAGATCACGTCGCGAGAGTTGTCAGTCGAACCATCATCGACGACGACAACCTCGCAACGAGCCCACGATTGGGCCAATGCGCTCTCGATTGCGTCCCCAACAAAACGCTCATAGTTGTAATTGTTAATCAGTATGCTCACGAGTGGTTTCATCGAATCTCTGCGAAAACCCGGGAACGGAGGTGCTTGTAAAAGCTGCGCGCAGGTACTGCCTGCAACCTGGCATCTGGCAGTGAGAAGAGGGTGAACTGCAAGTGCTCTGACGAAAGGTGACATAAAGTTCGTGCTCAAAGAGTCGGTGCCTGAATGGAGCAAAGCCATTGACTACACGGCCGCCATCTCATGCCAGAATGTGGATACCTGTTGTGCAACGAGCGACGGGTGATACTGTTTCACCCGTTCTAGTCCCCGGTCTGCCATGTCCAGCAGGAGCCGGTCAGACGTCAGGGTAGATTCCAGAACGGCCGCGATGTCTGTCGTGTCATGTGGATCGAAGTAAGTCGCTGCGTCACCGCCAACTTCGGGTAATGACGTAGCGCGAGCCGCAATGACCGGGGTTCCCGTCGCCATGGCCTCGAGCATCGGGATCCCAAAGCCTTCTGCAAAAGAGGGAAGCAGCACGGCCGTGGCCTTCTGATAGAGGCGGATTAACTCTGCCTCTAAGACAAACGGCAGGAAGGTGACGGTTGAAGTAATTCCACGAGTCGCCAAACGCTTCTGGAAGACAGAGGCCACGTCCGAGAGCCCGACAACCTTGAGCGGCTTTGCCTGGCTCCCCACGCGCTGTACGTATTGCGAATATGCCTCGATCGCTCCCGACGCGTTTTTATGCGGAGCCGAGGAAGTGACCATCAGCAAATAATCTTCCCGATCCTGCAGTGGAACCGGTTGAAACCATCGGGGTGGCAAAGTGCAGGGAATGACACGTACATTTGCGTCAGGAAATTCGCGAAGGATATCAGCGTGAGCATGTTCCGATACCGTCAGCACGACACGTGCCCTGGCAACCGAGTAGGGTATCTGCCAGCGTCGATATGTATCCACGATGAGTCCATGCATATCCGGCTTGCGAAACCCCTTCATGAGGATGGTGTCGTGCAATACCAAAATCAGATCGATGCCCTGGGGAAGGAAGAATGGCGCGGTGTTGTATGGTGACAGAAACAGATCAATCTGGTGGCGACGCAGCGAGGAAGGCAAAGAAAATTGTTGCCATAGGTTATAGCGGGATGCGCCTTCCTGTATGAGCGGCAATCCGGAAAGGTTCTGATCTGTTGAGGCGAAACCTACAAACGTGTCGATGAAGGGACCGAGCAGCGTGCGCAATTGCGCGCCTTTTCCATTGCCGCCGTTCGGTGAGAGAAACGCCTGCGCGTCGTAACCAACCTTCATCGTCCATCCTCAGGTTAGTTTGTGCCTTCGCTGATTACGGTGTCGTAGAGCTCTTCCAGTTTTGCTGTCTGGCTGTGCACATCAAACTCTTTCCTAACCCACTCCGCGCCCCTGTGGCTGCAGAGATTCCAGAATTCGTTGTCGTCGAGAAACCGCTCCATGTGCGCTGCCAGGCCATAGATATCATTTTCATCAGCCAGCAGGCCCGTCTCGCCTTCCAGCATGGTTTCGACGATGCCCCCGTGCCGATAGGCCACTGCTGGAAGGCCCATAGCCTGTGCCTCGGTAAAGACGTTTCCGAAGGCTTCGCTCATCCCGTCTTCCAGCGTTCTGCTTGGGACGCAAAATACGCGCGCTCTTCCCATATATTCACGCACGACGTGAGCTGGCTGGTCCCCAAGGAATTGGCACGGGATGGCCAGCTCGGCAGCCAGACGTTCCGCTTCCGGACGGAACCAGCCATCGCCGATAATCACTGCGTGTGCGGCTTTGCAGTGCCGCCGTACAACATCCGTGGCTCGAATGAAATGGTCGGCGCCTTTGTATCGAACAAGACGGCCAACGTAGAGAAGAAGTGTCCTGTCTCGCCTGGTGCCCGGTGGAAACGGAGAAAAGCGGGAGAAATCAATTCCCGTGAAGTGAACAGTCAGCTTCTCCCTGGGGAACCCCGCTGCCAAAGCCCGATCATGAATAAATCGCGAAACGCAGAGAAATCGCGAGCAGTGATTCCACATTTGCCGGCGCCACATCAGGTAGGACCATTCGAATGCCTTTGCGCACAATGCAGAGTCAGGATAGAGTTCGGCTCCGCCGCGAAGGTGCATCACAAACGGGATGTCAAGCGAATTGGAGAGCGATACTGCTGCGGCCGCGCCTTCTGCAAAGTGAGCGTGGATCAGAGCCGCCCTTTTGTCTTTTGCAAGCCTGTGAAAGCGTGGGGCGATTCCGGTAAGACGGTAGATTTCTCTTCGAATTCTCGATCGCTGCGTGTTTGCTTTGGTAAGAAGCAGAGGCGGTGCAGGCAAGGGCGCCGACGGTGTCACTGGCCGCAGTCCTATGTATTGCGGTTCGAATCGCGTAAGAGAATTCACTGCGATTGGAATGAAGGTCTGCCCTGGAGGCAGGATCTGTTCAGCGAATACAAGCACCTTCTTCACGCGCTTGCTCTCCGCTCGCCAAGCGATAAACCCAGAACCTCGCAATAGGCCCGTCTGGCTTTGGCGGGACTATGAACATTCTGCACCTGGCTGTAGCCCGATTGCGCATAGTGCATCCTGCTCTGGGGATCTTCCAGCAGCACCTCAAGTTTCTCTCTCAGATCGGCCACATCTCCGCGGCGGAAATGTAGAGCTGCCTTGCCTGAGCTCGACAACTCCTTGTAGACAGGCAGATCGCTCAAGATGCACGGCAAACCCTGTGCCATTGCTTCAAGCGCAGAGATTGAGGATCCCTCGGGGCCATACGAAGGCATGACGAATATGTCCGCAGCTCTCAAATAAGGAGTTGGGTCAGACCGGAAACCAATAAATCGCACCTTGAGACCGTCCGCATATTCTTCGAGCGCGGCGCGGTAGCAGCCATCGCCGACAATCCACAGTTCTGTTTGGGGTAATGAACGAACCGCTTCAATCACCAGCTGGATTCCCTTGTACTGTTCCAGTCGAGACACGCACAGAATTCGCGGAGGACTCTTGAGAGTCAGGGAGCGTTGGGCGGAGGATGCCTCAGTTGGTATCCAGTAAGGGATCAGGACGGATCGGGGCAGCAGCGATTTATCCAGAGAATCCTGAGTGTCAGCCGATACGCAGATAAGCACCGATGCCGCGCGGGCGCAACACCTGGCTAACACACGAGGAAAGTAACGCCTGGGCTGCCGGAGCCAGTTGTAGAGATTGTCTTCGAATGGTCCATGCCGCGTGTAAATCGTTCGTCGGCCAAAAAGCCTCGCTTCAAGAAGGAAAACTGCTTCGAGGAGCCCATTCACCTGGACACAGTCGATCCGATTGGTCAGGACGAGATAAGGAAGAACAAATGCGGTATATACAAAGCCCAGCGCCTTCGTCCACCTGCCCGCCTGCGGCAAAAGTGTAACCTTGACACCTTCCGCGCGAAGACCCGCTGCTGTTTGTGGCAATATGCAGATGCAATAAAGATCGACTGTGGAGTTCAGAATGTTTGCCAGGCGCTTTAGATAAAGTTCTACGCCGCCCGTTACCTGACCAAGCGCCACTAAAAGTACTCGTTGTTTCATGGATCGTTTCACGGATCACTCCTATGCCGGATGGGATCTTTGCTTTGCCGAAGGAATATAGAAACAGTGACATCAAAGGGCGGCGGGTACACGGCGGATCATGGGATGATCAGGTCGCGTCATCGAAGGGAGTGTGCCCGCTTCCCGTGCGCGCCGCGTCTCGCTCTCGATCCCAATGCAGGCGACCAGAATCAGCACCCAGTCCAGTTTGTCGGACACCAGTAGCCAGCCCGCATTGATATTGGATAATGCTGCGAGGAAAAGAATTGTCAGGAACCATCCTATGCGCGGGGAGTAGGAAGGAGAGCGCAGCAGGCGGATTGCCTGTATCGCAGCCCTGCCGAGCATAAGGAGTACCAGCCCGACACCCACCAAACCAAGTTGCAGCGCCAGCTCAAGAATGCCGTTTTCGGAGTATCCGATATTCATCCATCCGATGCTCAAGCCAACGCGTGTGGCCTCGGGGTTCACAAACCAGTACGCCCCATATCCATAGCCAAAGAATGGCGCATGCATGATTGACTGCCACACTTGCCGATATATTTCCGTTCTGCCGGTCATAGAGACAGTCTTTCCTAACATCGGTGCGATCGTATCCAGCGAATGGAGCGCCAGTACGATCATTGCTGCACCCAAGGAAAAGAGGAGGATGACCAAAAGCAGTGACTCGTGCCGGCCAAGGCGTCGAACCATGTAGAGGCATGCCACAAAGCACAACATGCCTGCCGTATACACCCAGGCCCCTTTGGACTGGCTCATTGCGATAAGGAATAGCAGCAGGGCGATGTACAGCAGCTTTTGCCAACGACGGTAGTGCTCGGTAAAGAAGACCGGGGTCAGGAGAAAGGCCATGCTGATTCCGAGCGTGTTCTTGTGGTCGCAGATACCACTCCAGGCCCCGCCCCCATAACCGGCGAAGATACCGTAGCTCGGAAGCGCCAGGGCAAACACAATGCTGGCCAACGCCGAGATCACACCCATGAACATCAGAAGACGCATCAGCTGCTCTGTGGACGTCCGGATAGCGAGATAGCACGCGAACAGTGTGCACAGCGAAACTTCGACTCCCATGCGGAGCGAGTTTCCGGGCGCATCCGACCAAAGAGCCGAAATGAAGATTAACGCGACCCCCGCTACGATCAGCACGTTACCCCGGAGGGCTGCCCATATCCTGCGCCCAGCTGCAACTGCGAATCCTGCCTGCAACGCCATGTTGATGTAGAGATACAGATGGTAGTCGGCCCCGGTGCCCGCGGATTTTCCCTGATAGAACGCTGCATCCCGGGCCGGTCCTGCAAAGTACGGCGCTTGACGTGCGATGAGACATAACAGCGGCCAAAACAGCATCCAGGTAAGCAACTGCTGCCAGACCGGTGGCTGTTCCACGGCAAAGTGGTACTCAGAAACAGCCGGGACTTCCATCAGCGGCGTGAATCCTTCATTCGCGCGTCCCATATAGGTCGTGCTCATCTGCTCCCCTTCGCGCTCTGTTTCAAGTGAGTGGCTTGCCCGCTCTCGGCGACGGGAAGAGCCAGCGCGTCGACTGTAGCGTAGTAGGGAGGTGTGAGCTGGTAATCCGAGTTGAGCAGGTTGAGGTACTGCCGAAAACCATTCGCCTGCAAGGGCAGGGACCGGTCTTCGTGCAGCGACTCAAGTGTGATCACTTTTACGTAGGGGCCCATAAACTCGAGGAACTCGGCGTACTTGCTGGCAGCGGTCTGTTCGACGAGCGCACCCGGAACATTTACGCTATCGCAGTCGAGCTCCGTAATCATGATTTCCAGTCCGAGGTCGTGGATCTGCTTTCCGAAATCCGCCATCCCTCGCCGGTCAAGCGGCGTATTGCCGCGCAGATGGCCCTGAATGCCAACGTGAGTGATGGGCACATTTGCTTTTTGCAGGCGAGTGGCGAGCGCCAATAGGGCGGCGCGCCGTCCTATCTCGCCCGGCGTAGCGTGCTCGATATAGCACTCGTTGAGCACCAGGAAAGCATGCGGGTCTGCAGCATGTGCGGCGTGAAACGCAAGGTCGATGTATTCGGGCCCGATGAAGTCCAGCCAGGGCCTACGGCGAAGCCCGTCCGGACGATTGTCGTGGTAAATCGGCTCGTTCACAACATCCCAGGAGTAAATACGCCCGGCGTAATGCTTTACAACCGTGGTGATGTGGTCTGTCATCACCTGCTTCGCATTCGCAGGTGCTACATAGGATGAGTACCAAGCCGGCAGCGCATTCCACCAAACCAGACAGTGGCCGCGGAGGAGCAAGCTGTGTTGCTCAACCCAGGCAACAACCGCATCACCAGCGCGAAAGTCGAACGAATCTGGAGCGGGACGCAACCGGTTCGAGAACTTGAGATCATTTCCATCAGCGATCATCGAAAACGTGTTCGCGATGATGGCCGACGCGGAACTGTCGTAATCGAGCTCGTGCTGGACGGTATAGGTGCCGAGAATTTTTCCGCTTTGCTTCGCCGCCCGTTTCAATGCAGACGTATCGGGAAGAGCAGGCGTCAAGGACTGGACGACGGGCGCACCGATCGCGCTGAGGTACGCAGTAGCTGCCCCTCGGAGAAGGGTTCGGCGGCTCATGCCGGAAACAGCTTTCAGGGAAGGCCCGTTATTCATGCAGTGACTCAGACACGAATCCTGTAAACAGTCCGTGAGCGTGAGCAAAACAGAAGCCCGCATCGTGAAGGCGGCCTCGCAGCGAGACCAGGACTGCGCGTCCCAGATCGTAAGCCAGAAGCGCTGCCCACAAAAGATAGAGCGAGTGGCGCCGTACCAGGCAGCCCATGCCCTGGCCATAGCTCATAGCTCTCGCTTTGGACACAGTGCCGCTCAACATGTCACGACGTGGATGGTGAATGTGTAAAGTACGATCAAAACGCCCCCGGAGTCCCGCAGCAAGTAAGCGCAGAACGAAATCCGTCTCTTCGGCGCGCGAGAGCTTTGAATCAAATCGAACACGGCAGCTGCACCCCGCGGCGGCGATGAAAAGGCTCGAGCAGAACGTTGTGCGGAGAGCATTGTAGGAGCCGATATCGCACGCACTCTGGATCCAGCGGTTTCCACTGGGCACCCCTTCGTCATCCAGCGCCCCTACTGCGAGGACTGCATACTCTGGGTGCAAACCAAACCATCCATCGACACGGCTCAGAAGCTCAGCCGGATACCAGCAGTCATCATCCGGGAATGCAAGGATGGTGCCGGAGGCTGCATCCATGCCTAGGTTACGCGCAACAGAGGGGCCTTTCTCGCCGCTGCGAATGTGGCGGAGGTTCAGGCGAACAGGCAACGTGTCTAGAAGCAAGGAAATGCGGTTGTCCTCATTTTGATCGACCAGGATTACTTCGACATCATTCCTCTGCTGTTCATGAATCGACGTCAGCAGTTTTGCAAGCTCCTCTGTTCGTCCTAATGTTGGAATGATGAGACTGAATCGTGGTATCACGGCATCACCTTTCACTTCTCTCTGGAGGAAGCGTCGAAAACGCTCCTGGAGCGCTGTCGTGGAACAGGCATTTACAAAGCGACCGCTGGCGCTGTTACTTTGCAGGGTGTGTGATAACTCCGCCCAGTCGTCCTGGATAGAATTCGACCAGGATTTCCGTGGTTACATCTACAGGCTCCTGATTCTTCATATAGGGCCTGTAGCGCCATAACCGCACAGCATCCATCGCTGCTGATTCCAGTTCATGCGGTCCGGACACAATGGAGATTGGCGACACTGTTCCCGATTTTCGGATTGTGGCGCGCAGGGTCACGACGGCCGGACTGGACTCTCCACTGGCGTCGAGCGGATAGTTTGGGCTCACCATGGTCGTACAGTATCCGGCCATTACGGATCCAGGGACAAACAGCCTGCCACCTGATGCCCCCGCGTTGCTTTGCTGTGCACATGACGCAGTAAGAGCCATCAGACACACAATGGCCGCAAACGAAACGTCAAGTGTGAAAAGCCTTCTCTGAGACAATCCCGGCATACAGGAGCCAGTTCCTTCCGCAAAGTCGTTGTTGCTGTCGGAGAACGTACGTCAGTGAACGACGTAGATAGCGGCACTTGCAGTGGAGGCTGCGATGGCAGAGGCAGACATGGCCGTGTTCTTTATCCAGCTGAACGGCACGTAGATTATGTCATTTGCCTGCAGAGCGATGTCTGGTTGTTTTCCTTTCTGGATGTCGTTCAGGTTTACCGGCAGCTCCATCGTGCCGTCTGGAGTGGAGCGGATCAGCCGGACATGGGATTGTATGGAGGTCTTATTCGCTGATCCTGCCGTGGCAATGGCCTGCAACACTGTAAGGTGCGAGTTATTGGTGGCCATCGCATAGCCGCCGGGCCGACCTACGTCTCCCATGATGTAAATTGTTGGGGCACGGGGCACCAGCACTGTATCACCCGGATGTACCATGGCGATATCTGCCAATGCCTCTTTGGCGTCGTTCGCGACGTAGTAGATTACCTCTGTAGCATCTCCGTGCCGTTTGATCGTGACGTTGCGGTCTGCCACCTCGGTCAGGCCCCCCGCAAGCGAAAGCACCTTGAGAATGCTTTGCGGTGTAGTAATCGGATAGGTTCCCGGGCTCTTGACCTGACCTAAGACGGACACGTCCTGAGTCGCGTACTCCTGCACCCGAATCGTCACCTGAGGGTGAACCATGACCTTCTTCTGTATTAACATCGCCTGAATTTCCGCCGCAGCCTGCGACGGAGTTTCACCCGCTACGTTTACGCTTCCGATGTACGCAAGCGAAATTGTTCCCGAGTCCGTGACACGAACCTGCTGTTCCAGCTCAGGCGTGTCGATCACATCCATCTGAAGGAGGTCGCCGGGGCCAATCAGAAGACTCTCGTTCTGTGCGCGCGCCGCAGGCGACGTCGCGAATGCGCACAATGCCACAACAACAAGTGCGAATCGGAAGTTACCCCACATATGTGTTCCCCTCGTATGGCGTTAGTTCGTATCCGTAGTATCTGTACTGTGCGGCACCTGTAGCTTTGACGGCATTCAGCACGATGCCGACGTGCCGCACGCCCTGGAGTTGCAGGATATGGTATGTCTTCTCCAGGGAGCGCCTGTCCGTCAGCTTATGTCGGGCAACAACCAGTGTGTAATCCGCATAGGAGCTCAGCAACGCTGAATCGGTCACCGGAAGGAGGGGGGCTCCATCAATAAAGATATAGTCGTAGTTTTTCCTCCATTGCTCAATGGCTTCGGTCATCGCTTCCGAGCCGAGTAATTCCGCCGGATATTCCGGTACAGGCCCGGCGGTAACAACGTCGAAGAATTTTTCACTTGCCAGAGACACACGCACGGGGCGAGGGGGATCGCTATTGGTGTTCCCGTGCGCGAGCAAATCGCTGAGGCCGCCGGACGACGACAGGCCCAAACGTGTCTCAAGGACCGGTGTGCGCAGGTCGGCGTCAACTAGAAGGACTTTCTTTCCATCTTGTGCGTACACGGCAGCCAGGTTGATACTTAGCATGCTCTTGCCTTCGCCGGGAATCGAGCTCGTGATCAGCACAACCTGTGGCGAACGTTCCCCCTGGCCGCCGTGCAAAAGAGCTGTGCGAACCGTGCGGAGAGCTTCTGTATATGCGGCTCGCGGCTCCGCTGCGGCAACCATCCGATATGCAGGCGTAAGCCAGGACCACTCTCCTCCTGTCGGGCCAGGATGATAGGGTAGAAGACCGACCGGAACATTCTGGCCAAAGGATCCTAGCTCGGTGATTTCCTGGATACTGTAATCTGCTGCGTCTCGTAATAAAGCCGCACAAATAGCGAGCACAAGGCCAACGGCTATACTAGCTACGAGATAAATCGGAACATTTGGCTTCGCCGGCCGCGTGGGAATCCGGGCAGAATCCACAACCGTAATGTTGCTGGAACGGAGGCCTGCGACCAGGTCTGCCTCCTTGAGCCGGCTGAAAAGGCTCTCGTAGAGATTGCGGCTCTGTGCGGCCTCCTGCCGGACAATGTCGTATTCCACCGCCTTATCGTTGAGCGACTCCGCCTGCTCCTTCTCCTGCTGGAACAATGCGCGATCGTTGCTTTCCACCTGCTGTGCAACGAGGTAATCGTTTTTCACTCGCTTCGCGACCCTTGCGCTCTCTTCGACGATTGCTCTTTGCGTTCCTTTCAGGCTGGCCTCCACCTCCTCGAGTTTGGGATAAGCCGGGCCGAACTTGGCTGACATCTCATCCAGTTGTGCCTGAGTCTTCGCCTCCTGCGCGCGCAGGTTTTGTAGAAGCGTGAGAGAGCCAGCGATCCCCGGCGACGATCCGGTGAGTGTACTGTTTCCGGCAAGGCCGGAGATCATTTCAGGATCACCGTTTTTTACAACCTGATATAGGGCCCCCTTCATAATCCTCGCGGACTGCGCGTCTGCCAGCTGAGAGGTCGCCATCTGCAGCTTCTCCAGCCCCGGCGTGAACACCTGCTCCCGGCCCTGGCTGTCTGTCTGCCCAAGCGTAAACACGCCGGAGCCGCGCTGCAGCTCGACCACCTTGGCCTGGAGATTCTCACTTTCCTTTCGCAGGTCCGACATCTGCTTCGCCAACCATTTAGTGGCTTGTTGTGTCGCTCCATGCTTGGTTTCAAAATTAAACTCGGTCAGGTCTCCAATGAGCTGGTTTACGACAGCAGCCGCGGTCTTTGGGTCGGAGCTGAGATATTCCACGGAGATCAGACGCGTGCCCGTGATGGGTTTTACCTTGAGGCGTGATGCAAAGATGTTCACGGCTCGATTCTGCCGGCGGGCATCGTCCAGGGACTTGTCACCTGAATCCTGAGGTCCGGATGGCGTCAGATAACTCAGGATCAGGCCGAGAGGATTAAATCGCGGCTTGAAATCGGGAGTATTCTCGAGATTCAGGGTCTTGATTGCCTTGAGGGCGAGAGACTGGGATTCGAGGACCTTCGCTTCAGTCTGCAAAGTCAGATTCGATTCAATGGCATCCTGATCGCCACCCGACTGCACAATCATGTTATCGAGACTCAGCGCATCAGCGGGCTCCTTCTGCACCTGCACTACAGCGGTGGCTCTGTACAATCGAGTGCTGGTCAAGCACACCATCACACCGAGTGCCACTACCGTCAGCATCGTGGCCCATAAAATGCCGCGCTGGCGGGACATGACCGTGAGCAGGTCGCGGATGGTCATTTCGTTCCGGATAGGCAACCGGCTCCAGTACGCTCCGTGGGGAGAGGTAACGACAACTTGTGATAATTCGCTCATATCTTGACCTCAACGTGCAGCGCTGCCTCATTCACAATTTCTGCAAATAAACAGCCACAGAATCCTGTGCCCCGACTGTCTCCGAGGGGCTAATAACCGATAAGAGGCCTGCAACTCGTTCGGACTGCAGCATTGCAATTTCCTGCAGTTCAGCCGCGAAACAGTTTTGTGATGCCAGGCGTACACACGCGTTCAATAAGGCCCGCCGAATGCACTGAGCAGCCACTATCTCCGCGAATTCGAAGTTGCCAATGGTATATCGATGCCACATGCGGCGGGGTTCCAGATAAAGACGGTACAGCCATTCGCAGCCTATGTTTTGTACCCAGAGCGGAGCGCGGGGAACTACTCCGCCCACCATTTCAAACGAGCCTCCGACACCTATGGACACGGGAACCGAAAGCTGCAGTCCATAGCGGTAGATCCAATATTCCTGCTTCGGCGCGCCCAGTGCGACAAACAGAAGCTGGGGCCGATAGGAGGTAATCGCATCAGCTACGGTGCTGAGACCGGCTTTGGTCTGCTCGAAGCCCAGCGGCGGGCAATAGGTGGCACAATGGAAGTTAGCAAAGCTGTTCTTCAGAGCTGCCGCAGCGCGTTCAGCTGACCCGAGGCGGCCACCGAGAAGAAATACCCGCAGGCCGCTTTTCGCAGCGAGGCCACACAGTTGCCAGAAGATATCCACACCCGTAATTCGTTCCCGAATGACGCGTCCGCTGAGACGTGCTGCAATAAGGAGTGATATGCCATCGGCCAGAACCAAATCAGCGTTTCCATAGATCTCGCGCAGTTCGCGATCCTTCTTTAGCAGGACGATGTGCTGCGCATTCGCTGTAACCACATAGGCCGGACGGCCTTCCTTCCTGGCATGGGTGATGATAGAGGCACAGACTCCGCGGGACGAACAGTCGTCGACCAATGCATGACCAACCCCAACCCGGGTCGTGACGGATGCCCGAAGCGAAAGGTCACAATTTTCGCACTTATGTGTCATAAGTCCACGGCCTTGGATGCTTAAGCTATCTGTGTGGACTGTCACGAACGTCACTCACCACTTACTCGCTAAGATCGCTTACGAAGCGGTTTACTCTGATGTCCGGTTTGCACGCGAAGCTAGTTCGGCATTGGCAGCTTTTGCCTCGGCGGCGTTAGTGCAGTGACGTTTGTTGGCGCCTGGGTTGCGCCTGTTGTCCCGGCCTTGGTATTGGCATTCGTCATCGTCGCCAATTCAGACTGACTATACTTCGGCGCACTTACATATCCATGAATGTGATTCTTGCTGACGCTGTTGATCACCAACTGCACCGGCTGCGGGCTGTCGGGTGTATAAAACATTACTGGCTGATAGAGATTCACGTGCTTCTGTGAGAGATTGCGGTCGTCTACCATCAACTCCAGATCGGCATACTGATGCTTGTCGTTGGCCTTCTTCAGGCGGATACCGAGCGGCCCGTTGTTTTGAAACTGTTTCGACTTATTGATGTCGAACTCGTAGTAATTGCGCTCGCCTTTCTTCTCCAAGACCACTAGCTCATCGTGCGTCCGGGCGATCGAGCCGGTTAGTTCCGTACGAGTACTCGCGAGATCATTGCGGGTGTCTTCACTGGCTTTGACCTGCGCCTCAATGGCTTTGCCTTGTGCGTCAATGGCTTTGCCCTGTGCGTCGAGTTGCGATTCCAGTTTCTCGAAACGCGGGTCGACAGCATTGCGGTGTCGAGGGCTCTCGGTTCGGTGGACTACGGTCGTAGCGGGAGTTCGAGCCCGGGCGGCAGCAGGTTTCAAGTCAGGTCGAGCACCCAGTGCGTTTACCGTGGCCGTGAGGCTATCGATCTGACTGCGGGTAGCGTTGAGGGAAGCAAGCTCCTTCGCGTTTTCCGCGGCCAAACTCTGCGCAGCCCGATGTTCTTGAAGAGCATAGCCGCCAAAAACCAGGGCGAGTACACCCGCAACTGCGCACCCAACGACTGGCTTGGAAATGGTTGGGCGAGTTTCGCCCAGATAATAATCCTCCATGATGCCTCCTGAATACTCGGGGCTTAGTCTTGTGGCTCTACCGCAGGACTTATCGTCCCTAGCATGCGCGAGCTATGCCGCTATGAGACTAGCAGCGTCGACTTCGACGGCCACCGAGTGCATGATGATGTCAACCGAGATGACAATTCGGCATCCCGCCGAGGTCCTTTTGATAGTTCCGATGACGCCGGCCATCGGTCCTGAGGTGATGCGCACCCGATTGCCGGGCGTGAGATATGGATGGGGCGCAATTTTGTATCCCCTCTGTATTACCGTTCGCAATGACTCTATCTCTTCCGCGGGTATCTCCGTAGGCGACTTGGCCATACCAACGAAGTGCACCACTCCCGGCACGCCCAGCGGGTCGCGACGGTGCTGGAGCGTCTGAACGAATACATATCCTGGAAAGAGCGGCACAGAAACCTTGGCGATCTTCTTATTCCACTTGTGGATCGATGTATACAAAGGCAGGAAGTAAGTGATGCCACGCTCTTCGAAATGCAGCGCGACCTTCTTCTCGTGACGCGCCCAGGTGTAAACCGCATACCATCGCGGATGATCCGGTACTGTTTGGCGAATCTCTGAGCTATCGGAGGGTGTCTTACACGTAGGTTGTTCGTTATCTTTGGCCGTCATTTTGCCCTCTTTGACAAGGCTTCGCCATCCTCAACCGACGGGGTGTGCTTTGCGAATGGGCAGCCTGGACCTTGGTTCGACGGAATAACAACTGCTTGCGAATGTGATCAACCGAGTGCCACGACGATGCTAAAAACTAGGCCCCAAGTCTTAACTCACTTAAGACATGTTTGTCAAGGTCTTAATGCATTTAAGATTTGATTGTCAAGCGGGGTCCTCGCCCTAACGGGTGGCGGCTATCGATGGTTCAGTGGATATGTAACTTAGCCAGAGCCCAAATTCGTCGTCGCGGGCGAGAACTGTCCGGATGGCTCCTTCTGATGCCTATTGCCGGCAAGATGAGATCCGACCTTTGAGAAGCCCACCTTAACCGAGCGAATTGCCCAACCGCCGAATTTCGGGATGAAACGCCATAGAGCGGGACGTCGTTTAGGGTTCGGATGGGTTTGCGGTTGAGATGGGCTCGAGACCGCTAAGAGGCCACCTTGGATTTTCGGTGCGAAAGAAGCGGACCGGGACTGTACGTGCTGAACGTTGGCTTCTGAAACCCGCAATTTGTGTCGTCGTAACACACGCTTTGGCTCGGCATGCGAGACCGGTTGAGGCTGGTGTGGAGATTCCGGGGTCAAATCTGAAGTACGAGGTGGCACTTCAATTGTGGACGAAGTGGGAGTAAAGGTCGCTTCCGGCATCAGCCTTATCGCGAGGATGAGTGAGGCTGCGGCAATGCATGTGAACGCGGCTTGTTTGTTCGCGGAATACGGAAGACTGGGTGGCGATACCATCGCGCGAACCCTTGTTGAAAGTAACGATGGCGAGGAAAGAAAATCTATCGGGCCGGCGAACTCTTCTCCGGAAAGCCGCCAGCTTGCCAAGATCGTCAGGCAGTCCGCATAGTCGAGGCGACATGCATCCGAGCGATCTACTGAGGCTTCGTCGCAGACCAATTCGCGATCCCAACGCAGGTGACGTCGAACAAGCCACGCTGCAGGATGGAAGAAAACAAGATAACAGCCAAGAGTTGCCAGTCTGTCCCAGAGATAATCCCGCCGCCGAACGTGCATCAATTCGTGCCCAAGAATGCCCATGAGTTGTGGGGTTTCAAGTCGAGAAAGGAACTCCTCTGGCAGCAGGATTTTCGGGTGTATCCATCCGGCAGCGGCAGGCGAGCGGAGGCTCGGTACCAGCCGTAATTCACACCGAGGGGCTTGAATACCCGTACGGACTGATTCGAAAAGTGACGAAAGTGAATCGGAGGCAGGGCGTGAAGTCCGCAAGAGGGTCCTCAATTGCCAGAGTCGGGCGCAAAAACTCAGCAAGAACAGAGCGAGGACAGTTGCATATGTCAAACACAAGCCGGACAGAATCGTCGAAAAGTGGGGTGTCAAATCAAAATTGATCGTCCACAACCCATGGGTCTGTGAAACGCCTGGAAAGGCCGCGCTAACGGAGGCAACTGAGGCTGACACACGGGACAGCAGGAGCAACCCTGACCATGCTGCCACCATCACGCCGAGAAAGATCCCCCAAAGCAGAAATCGGAATTTAGGATCCCGCACAACTCGGCACAGGAGCCACAAGAGCACGTATCCAGCCGCAGCCTGAAGCACATATGTGAACCACAGACTCAAAAGCGCCGATGCAGTCTCGCTGCTCATATGGTTCCTTGGCTCGGGAGTAATCCAGCCTCAATGCCGGGCTACGATAGTTCCTTACGTCGATTGCGGATCAATCCCTCGAGCTTGCGCAGTTCTTCACTGCTGATGCGCTCATCGCTCAGGAGCGCCACGAGCAGTTCCGATCGCGAAACCGCAAAGTGTCTGGCTAGCAAATGACGAACGGAGATCCTGTGGAGATCACCACTGTTGATCAGTGGGTAGAAGACAAACGCCCGCCCCTCTTGTCTGTGATCCACCTGTCCCTTGCGCTCCATAATCCGCAGCCAGGCTTGAACAGTTTTGTAATTTGGAGGTGGATTCTTGCCAGACGCCAGCACAATGTCCTCAATGGACCCTTCGCGAATTCGCCACAGAACTTGCAGCAAGCGAAGCTCACCCGGCGTGGGGAGTTCTACCTTCTGGCTTGGCTGTTTCCTTGCCATCCTGTAGAGATTCTGCACCGAACCTCCCGTAAGATCAACCGCTTTTGGAATCATGTGCACGCGCTTATCTGGCCAAATCCCTTATTTGTTTAGCGAAAATTACTTTTTGCGTTGACGAACCTCCGTGAGCGGTAGCGGATGAAGTTGCAAGAAGGCGGCGGCGGCGGCGCGAGTTCGTGCCGCGATTTCGTGGGGGTTCGGTCGCTCGACGACGCCGAGGAGCAGGCTGACCATCAAATCGCGCCAGAGCAGGCCGGAGAACTGCTCGGCAAGTTCGGCGGGACGTCCCCTGAGCAGTCCAGACGCCTGGGCTCGGGCCATGATTTTACGCAAGGCGGCGCGGCTTGTCTCGCGTCCTATAGAGTTGAGCGCCCGCGCCACCTCGGGGGCCTGGACCACCTCGGAGATCGCCAGTCGGAATACCGCAATGACCGTAGGATCGCTTATTTCGCGGATGAGCTTCGTCCCGAAAGAAGCCAGCACTTGCGCTAGGGTCTCGCGATCGCGCAGCACGGGCAGATCCGCGGGCACGTCCAGTCGCTGGGCGCGCTCGTTGATGCAGGCGATCAGCATTTTTTGTTTGTTGCCAACTAGCGCGTAGAGCTCTCGCTTCGAAACGCGCGCGCGCGTTGCGATCTCAAGCGTGCTGGTCGCTGCGTAGCCGCTCTTCATGAATGCCGCAAAGGCCGCCTCAAGGATGCGCTCGCGCACCGCGGGTTCATCATCGCCTTCATGGCGGCGCTTTAACATCGATGCTGTACCCATCACCTCTCCTTGACGACATTGGTACCATATAGTACCATCATGAACACTTGGTACTATGCGGTACCAAAACATGCTGATTTTCGTCATCGGCGGAGGTCTCCGGTGTCGGAGATCCGCCCTGACGAACCCTCATCTGATTGGAGGTCAAATGTCACCGCAAATCCTGTTCCTAATGCATCTGGTTTTAGGTTATGTCGCTTGGCTGCTTTGCTTTGGCGTGTACATCCTGCCCCGGCTCAAGTCGGTGGACCTGGTTGCAGCGCAGCGCGCTATCGCTACGCTGCACAGCTTCCGCTTCTTCGGGCTCGTCTTTATCCTTCCAGGCGTTGTCGGCCCGAATCTACCCGCCAGCTTCGCCACGTTTGCCGCCTACTGGGACCTGGCAACTGGGGTGCTCGCCATCCTGGCGCTCTTCACAGTAAGGATGCGTCCGCTCTTTTGGCTGTTTGTAATCGCCTTCAATCTAGTAGGGGTGGTCGACCTCATTCTCGACTATTACCACGCCACCCAGGTCGGCCTTCCAATGCTGGCAGGGCAGTTGGGCGCTGCGTACGCGATCCCGATCATCTACGTGCCCGTGCTGATGATCACACACGTCGTCGCATTCTATTTGCTGCTGCGTCCTCAGCCCAAGGCGGTTCGAGCCTTCGTCGGCGTTGCGACGGCATCTTAGATCGGATTCTGCACGGCACGACTAGCAAATCAGAATGGTTGCAGAAATGTTCCGCGGCGAGGAGGCATTGCGCCTCCCTCGCCATGAAACAAACTATCCCTGTACCACAGGTTTCGAGGCCAGAACGCTGCTAAAACTGTCGCGGTACTGCAGAAAGACCACCACCCACAGCACACAGGCCACCAGTGCCGGAGCAATGCTCGCCGGTGCGAGTGTCAAATGAAACGCGAGGATGTTGTACAACTCCGCGGCAAGCACCGTGAGCGCGAGCGGCACAAAGAAGCCCGATAGCAACAGCAGCCCGCCAATCACCTGCATGGCGAAGAAAAACGCGGCAAAATGCGAGGCGCTGACAGCGACAAAGAACTGTATCGCAAGCGGGTTCGTCGGCGGTGGCTGGTGGATGAAGTTGAGAAATCCGTTCAGGCCAAAGACCACGAATATCAGTCCCAGCAGATAGCGCGAAATGACGGAAACAATCTTCATGGTCGTCTCCCTTAGATCGCCTGCGCGTGCGTTTGTACGGCCTGAAGATGCGGCGCGAGAAACGCATCTCTGTCCTGCCCGTAGTTGAGTGCCGCAGTTCCACCTGCCGTGAGGAAAGTCACATCCGTCACGCCGAGGAAGCCGAAGACCGAGCGCAGGTAGGGCTCGACAAAATTGAAAGACGCCATCTGCGTCTGCGGATCATAGATCCCGCCGGTCGCGATGATGAACGTTGCCTTTTTGCCCGTGATCAGACCTTTTGGCGTTCCATCCGCATAGGAAAAAGCCCTTCCTACGCGCGCAATCTGATCGATCCAGAGCTTCAGTACCGAGGGCACTCCGAAGTTATGCATCGGCACTCCGAAGACGTACTCATCGGCCTGCTCCAACTCGGCGAGCAGCGTGTCTGAAAGCACCAGCAGTTCCTTCTGTTGTGGAGTGCGCGCATCTTCCGGCGTGTAGGCAGCACCCACCCATTCGCCGGTGACAGGCGGGATCGGGGTTGCGTTAAGGTCGCGGTCGACGACCGTTCCATTCGGGTGCGATGACTTCCATTGAGTAACGAACGCGTCGGTAAGCTGGCGCGACACAGAGCGCCCATACAGTGGGCTTGAGTCGATGTGAAGAAGTGTAGCCATAAGTTATCTCCTATACGACAAATGATGATTAAGCGACAAGTGTCGATTCAAATAAAATCGACAACTGTCGATTAAGCATCTAATGCGGAAGAAGGAGCTATCCTTAGAGAGAGCAATGGCAGAGGCAGTCCAACCCGTCGGCACCACAGAAAACACGGATCCGCGTGTTCTCCGCAGTCGTCAAATGTTGATGGAGGCGCTACTCAGGTTATTGAACCGCAAAGAGTTCGACGCCATTTCGATCCAGGAAATCGCCGATGAAGCTACCCTCAATCGGGCCACCTTTTATCTTCACTATCCGGACAAGAATGCCTTGCTGCAGGCCATGACGGCCGCTCGCTTCAGCGATCTCATTGCGCGACGTGGCCTTTCTTTTACAGATTGCGATGGTGCGTTGCGAGCTATTGCGCTGGGTGTCTGCGATTATCTTGCCGAGACTGCGGGCTGTCCTACCCAGCTTGCGAAGATGCCGCTGGAAGGCTCCATCATCCCGGTCGTCGAAAACATATTCGAAGAAGGCGCCGAAAAACACGGAATCACATCAAGCGCCGATTCCAGAATGCTTGCGACCACAGTCGCCTGGGCCATCTTCGGGGCAGCGCGACGCTGGCATCAGACTCCCAATCGCATTCCCGCCGAGGAGATGGCTGCCAAAATTGAAACGATGGTGAAGCCGATCTTCCTTATCGCCTCCGTGTAGATTCTTGTAGGAGTGCGGAACCTGTTTCCATGCTCTCCACAAGTTAGAGGAGGTTAGGACGATGTCGTCGAGAGTTCAGTCTGATGTAGTGATTCGAACCGCCACACCAGAGGACGGTCCAGCGTGCGGGCAGATTTGTTATGACGCGTTCTCCACCATTAATGCGGCTCACGGGTTTCCTTGCGATTTTCCTGGACCAGAGGCAAGTATCAGGTTGCTTTCGATGATGTTTTCCACCCCAGGCTTCTATTGCGTGGTGGCCGAAAGCGATGGCCGCATCATGGGCAGCAATGTCCTTATTGAGCAGGCCATGATCCAGGGCGTCGGTCCCCTCACCATCGACCCGAAAGCACAAAACCTCGGGATTGGTCGTAAGCTCATGCAGGCTGTGATGGATCGCGTTAACCAAAACGGCGCCGCTGGAGCGCGGCTCGTGCAGGCTGCCTTTCACAATCGCTCGCTCTCGCTCTACGCATCGCTCGGCTTTGACGTCCGTGAGCCTCTTTCATGCATGCAGGGACGGACGCGCGAACGGAGTATTCCCGGATGCGCGGTGCGACCCGCCCAAGCCGCGGATGAGGACGCCTGCAATGCTTTGTCACGTCGCGTTCACGGATTTGATCGAGCCGTCGAATTGGCGCAAGCCATTCAGCAGGGCACTGCGCGCGTGGTAGAACGCTGTGGCCGTGTGACCGGATACACAACAAATCTCGGTTTCTTCGGCCACACCACGGCGGAGACGAACGTGGACATGCAATCGTTCATCGCCTCGGCAGAATCTTTCGCGGGTCCGGGAATTCTAGTGCCTTCTCGGAACAACCCCCTGCTGCGCTGGTGCCTGGCGAACGGCCTGCGCGTCGTCCAGCCAATGACACTCATGAGCACTGGACTCTATAACGATCCTGCTGGGGTGTGGCTGCCATCCATAGTCTTCTGAAGCTTTCGTGGAGGAACCTTTGCATGGAAATTACTTTGCAACCGGAAAATTCAGACGGCTTCTCGGCAAGGAAGTAGATGAAGCGATCTTCTCGCTTCGAGTGTGCTCGCCGATAAGGACTACTTCGCCTCGCAATCTTTCCGCCCAGTATCGGCCACACTCGCAATCAGCCACTTGCCATCAGTACGGACAAGATTGAACAAGTCTGTCCCGCAGTGGTCCACTTTGCCGTCCACCAAAAAATCGAATGGCGCCCACACCATTGCCAGATCATTATCGATGCGCACCAACGGATCATGAATGCGCTCCTCGATCTGTGTCTTTCCTGGTTTTCCCACCCGTTCTGCAAATGCCTCAAATGTTATCTGCGTCGGTTTGCCGTCACGCATCAATACCATCGTTCCTCCAGGCAGAGTCGGCGCCTTAATCGCCGCAGCGTCTCGCTTGGCCATACCGTCAAACATCTCATTTATGGGGACAAGGACAGCCTGCTCGTCCGGTGTCGCGGCACGCGTCGATGCAGTGAGAAGGCTCATGGCTATTGTTCCCACGGCAAAGAAAAGCAGTCTTTGGAGTTGAAAGATATTCATGGCTTCCGATTTTAGCCTGAGCCTTCGATGGTGATCAGCTGTTAAAGAATAGAGTCTGTCCGATAGGCAAATAGCCCTTCAGATTGACACCTGGCGATTCCTGTCGCCTTTCTGGGCAGAATGTCCAATGTATGCCAGCTATCCCCGAGACCTCAGCAACTCAGCTCTCGAGCCGCCAGCGCTGTTCCCTTAACCCTGGCTTGAATCTTCTGGAATGCGGTATCCCGAGCGGTGGAAGTGTCATCGGCGAACGGGGCGAAGCCGCAGTCGTCGGTGGTTCCGAGCTGTTTGACCGGCAGAAAGGATGCCGCTTCGAGAATGCGATCGCGAACCTGGACCGCTGTCTCCACCACCGGGTTGATCGGATCGATGACACCCATGAAAACAAGATGTTGAGGACTTGTGAGTTGGCTCACCAGCTGCAAGATGCGCTTCTTATCAGGCTCACTGGCCATCTGAAGATAGAATCGGCCCACATTCAATTTGAATAAATCAGGCAGAAAATCTGCGTAGTCCACATCCGCACTGTGCGTTGAATCGCGATCCCCACCTGGGCAGACGTGCACACCGATTTTCCGACGCTCGTCTGGAGAGAATCGGCCAAGGACCTTGTTATTCAATTCGACGAAGCTACTGAGGAGGCTACCCGAAGGATCGAGCTTCAGGGAGAGCCGGCCCTCAGTGAAATCAATTTGGACGCTTGCCGCACCGGCGTCGAGCGCTCCTCGGATGTCGGCCTCAGCTTCGTCGATCAAATCCGAGATGAAGGCGTCTTGCGAGTAGCCAGGAATATCATTTCGAGGGTAAAGCAAGCTCAGTGCGGAAGCGGAGATGACGGCCTGTTTAATCGGGCGTTGCGTGTAAGCGCACGCGATCTTGAGATAGCTATCCGCATGTATTCCGTAACGAAAGGGTCCACTCGTCAATCGAGGAAGCTGGCGTTGGTGCCCGTCGGCAAACGGGATCACGACTCCATCAGGCGCAAGGTTATCGAGTCCACTGAGCGGGTAGGTTGCAAAACTGGGCTTAGTTTGCTCGCCATCCGTTAGAATCGGTGAACCGGTCTGTTCGAGACGATCGATCGTGTCTCGAAGCGCTTCCTTATAGGCGTTGTCTAGCACTTCAGACGCGATTTTTCCAGCATGGAAGGATGTGATCGCCTGAAGCAGTTGCGGAGGGCGGGGGATGCTGCCAATCGGTTCAGTCGGAATCGCCATCCGCGGAGTTTACCAAGGTCCGGCTACAGGCAACTTCCATCTAAAGGATGATTTTCAGTCTGGCCGATCAAGGTTAGACTGTTAATCGATGTCGACCACTGCCCCTGCACGCGCTATTACACGTTCCCATAAGATAGTTCCGGCGCTGTGTCTGTTTCTGGCTAGCCTCGCTGGCTTCGTCCTCACAGCGTATCCCATTTACGTGATTCGACCTTTCGTTGAGCAGAAGCCTGCCGCCCTTAGACGTGCGTTGTGGGTGCTTCTGCACAATAAGCCGATACTGTTGATACTGGCGTTGCTGATAACGGCGCTCGCGATCTTTCTGTGGCGGCGGGCGGGCTGGGTTGCACGATTGGTGCTGGTGCCGGCAGTGGCCATTACGATTTTGGCGGCCGTCGCGAGCTGGATCAATCCTTACGAGAAGATGTTCCATCCAGTGGGCGAGCCACAATTTCTAGCGGCTAACCTGGCTGCAATTGACGCAAACGACATGGTCATCGCAGTCACGATAAACGGAGAGAGCCGCGCTTATCCGATTCGCGAGATGGGATATCACCATATAGTGAACGACCGGCTGCAGGGACTGCCGATTGTTGTCACCTATTGAACGCTCTGCCATACGGGTCTGGTCTGGACCCGCAGCCTGAACGGACGCGAACTTCACTTTCACTTAGCGGGCATTAACAACCAGAACTTCATCATGCGTGATGAAGAGACGGGAAGTTATTGGCAGCAGATCACGGGAGCTGCGATTGCCGGCCCTCTCAAGGGTGAACAGCTCAAGTTGGTGTCGCAGGATGAACTCAGCTTTGGGCTCTGGAAGAAAGAGCAGCCGAATGGCACTGTCCTGGCGCCGCTGCCACGCTATGCCGCAAAGTATGAAAAGGCAACATGGGAAAGCGAAGTGGCAAAGCTGCCAACCGTGATCCATGCGACCCAGGGCACGCTCCCGGACCGGGAGACGATTTTAGGCGTGGCGATCAACGGGGCGGCACGAGCCTATCCGGTGAATAAATTGACGACTCAATCGCCGGTGTTGGTCGATGTCGTGGGCGACGAGCCGATTATGCTTGTCCTCGGTCCGGACGGGAAGTCTGTGCGCGTGTTTTCCCGCCGGATCAATGGGCGAGAACTTGAGTTTTATGGTCACAGCGCGGCGAACGCTACCGATTCCTGGACGCTCGTAGATGATGCAACCGTGAGCAACTGGAGCTTCGATGGTTGTGCCGTTTCCGGCGAGATGAAAGGGCAGTGCCTTACGCGGGTCGATGCGCTGAAAGACTACTGGTTCGACTGGCAGAATTATCATCCGCACAGCGGCTTCTATCGGCACTAGGAAGTGAGCAGAGTTCCGCTCACTTCGTCATTTCATTCATTTCCAGATAGCCTTGCGGCGAAATGCCGAAGGCATCGGCGACGCGATTGAAGAAAGCGAACATGGCAGTGATGTACACGGCCTCTGCGATCTGTGGTTCGGTCCAGCCATGGTCGCGGAGGACCTGCACGTCCTCCGGTGTTGTCCTGTATGCCGCCTCCGTAACCTTGGTGACATACTCGAGGAGAGCGCGCTCAGCGTCGGACAAGCCAGCTTCGTCTAGCTTGCCCTCTGCGATTGCCTGAACTGTTTTTTCTTCTGCTCCCTGAACCCGCAGGAAGTAAGCGTGTGAATCCAGTCAATACGGGCAGCGATTGAGCCATGAAACCCAGCTGGCAATGGCTTCTTTTGTGCGGCGAGTGAGGTGGCCTTCGGAAAAGTGGACAACATTGCTAAAGCTCATCACTTCCCGCAGGAAATCCGGGCGATGACTGAAGCACTTGAGGATGCCCGGCACCTTCTGGCGGCCGGACTGTGTGCGCCATTCCTCGTAGACCTTCGCTACCTCGCCGGTTGCGTCAGCATCTTCAATGATGTCGATTTTGGTCTTCGGATCGGTCATAGTCTACGGTCACGGCTCAAGTGCAACTGGAAAAGATTAGCACACCTCTACTCGCCGAAGCAGCGTTTGATGAAGCGACTCAACAGCTTTGGAGAAATGCCACTAAAGCACCAGGTGCTTATCTCCAACTTTGCGAGTGATTCTCTCGCGATCGAGATATTCGAGCAGTGGGATCGCATATTTTCTTGACAGCCCGGTGAGTTGTTTGAAGTGCGCGACATCGACTGTCTGGCCGCGCAGGTCGCGTACCTGATCCCGCAATCTCTCGAGAGCGCTGTTGTGGATGTAGACTTCATCGGTGCCCATCTTGATCAATACTTTCTCGCGGAGCAGAAAGGTCATGAGTCTGCGCATCTCACGTTCTTTGAGATTGAGTCTTGTGGCAACTTCAGAGGATGAGGGAGCAGCGAGGCCGGCCGCTTCGTAGATTGAGGCAATCGCGAAACGCGACTCGAGGTCTGCGTCGGCGAGGTGTGGTCCTGATGCAGCGAGATATATCCGCTCATTCTGCAGGCGAAGCTTTTGCTCTCCTACAAGTTTCTCAAGAAGGAAGTCGAAGATCTCCGTCCTCAAGCCGGTTTGGCTCTTCAGTTCTGACCTCTTGAGACCGTCAGCCTTGGCGTCCTTTTTAAGAACGACGGCAATGTTGCTTGTCGCGATTTCTGCGGCCTCACTCGTAAGCTGCATGTCGCCTGTAATGTTAAGGAGACGTTTGCTGCTGATAAGTGACTGTGTGATTCGCTGCAGAGCCTCTAGTGTTAACCCGGTTTCGGCCACCAGTTCACGCAAGGTGAGGCCGGCCACGCCGCGCCGCGCGACTCGCATAAAAAGCTGTTCTTCCAGGGAGGCACTCTTGAGGGCCTCCAACCAGCTCAGGCACTTTGCCTTCCGCAGGTTGGGCAGGGGATGCGCATCGAGCACGTGGCCGCCGCCGATGGTGCTGGCGGGCGAACAACTCCGCAGCACAAACCGATCACCCGGCACCAACACCACAGGCTTCTGAAGTCTCAGCCTCATCAAGCGACGGGTGCCAGGTTCAGCCGTCTCGTAATTATAGAGAGAGACTGTGGCCAACGTATCGGCGGTGAATGCATGAAAGTGTACGCGCGATCGATGCTTCACGATGGTTGAGTCAGGTAGAAGCATCGCATCAACGTCAATCGTCATTACCGCGCTGAGCGTTCCTTGGGGAACGAGGGTCTGTCCCCGGTTAGCGTCGGAGACCTCAATGCCGGCCAAATTCAGAGCCACGCGCGCACCCGCACGAGCATGTTCTTCGGCGTGGCCATGGGTCTGCATTCCGCGCACGCGGACGCTGCGGCTTCCGGGTTCGAGTGCAAGCGATTCACCTACATGGAATTCGCCTGAAAGCAGGGTGCCGGTGACGACCGTGCCGAACCCTTTCATCACGAAAGCTCGATCGATGGGCAACCGGGGCAAATGATCGGGATTGTTTCCAGAGATCTTTGTTGCCAGAGACAGGAGCTCACGGCGAAGCTCATCAAGCCCTTGGCCCGTTCGCGCACTCACCGGTAGAACGCAGGCCTGGCTCTCATCGAGAAAGGTGCCTGAGAGAAAGGCTCGAATTTCAGAGCAGACCTCTTCGAGGCGGTCCGGGCTAACGGCATCGACCTTCGTGACAACGGTGAGACCTCGACGGACGCCGAGGAGGCTGCAGATTGCGAGATGCTCTTCAGTTTGAGGCTTGATACCTTCTTCAGCGGAGATAACAAGGAGAACAGCATCGATGCAGCCCGCGCCAGCGAGCATGTTGCGGATAAAGAGCTTGTGACCCGGCACATCGACGAAGCTGATTCGCAGAGGAGTATTGTCCAATGCATGCGCGTCAAGAGAGGCAAATCCTAGATCGATGGTGATGCCACGCCGCTTCTCTTCGGGCAGGCGATCGGTGTCTACGCCGGTGAGTGCGTGTACGAGCGTGGTTTTGCCGTGGTCGATGTGACCGGCTGTTCCGATGACGACAGATTTGACCAATGTAGTCATGCAGGTAGTGTTTTTCGCTGACGATGACGCAAGGAGATCATTTCTGGTCGAGTGAAAGCGGATTCGAGACGATTGGCACTCGTGCTAATTGCCGCAAAAGTAATACGAGTGTGGCATCGAATTCAGGTTCAACAGTCCGAAGATCGAGCAAGACGGTGTCATCGCTTACGCGACCGATCACAGGTGGCTCAACCTGGCGCAGCGAGTGTAACAACGCTTGAGGTGGCAGCGTCGAATGGCGCAGAGATACAGCTGAGCTTTGCAGACGAGCCGCGGGTGCTGTTCCGCCACCGATGAGGCTGAGGGCTGGAACCGCTTCGGCGAAAAGATCGTCAGAGCGCACCTGGCCGGCAACCCATTCGCACCGTCTGAGAATTTCCAGCGGAGACGCGTGAAGCATGTTTACGATGGGAATGGAATCAGCCTTCTCCGACAGGTAATCCATGAGCGTTGCTTCAAGCGCGGCATAGGTAAGCTTGTCCACGCGAAACGTACGCAGCAGCGGGTTCTTGCGGATGCGGTCGATCAGGTCAACTCTGCCGACGAGGAGACCGCACTGCGGTCCGCCCAGCAACTTGTCTCCGCTCGCCGCGATCAAGTCGACGCCGAGCCGGAAGCTGTCCAGCAAGGTCGGCTCCGCGCGTACTCCCAGGTCATCTAAAGAGGGAATGAGGCCGGTGCCCTGATCGTTGAATACTGGAATATTCCTGCGCTTTCCCAAGGCGACGAGATCCTGCAGCGAGGGCCTTTCGGTGAATCCCTCGATACTGAAGTTGGACTGATGGACGCGAAGGACAAGGCTGGTATTGGCCGAGATGGCGTCTTCGTAGTCGGCGAGGCGGGTCCGGTTCGTAGTGCCCACTTCACGCAGATTCGTCGCCGATTTGGCAAGGATCTCGGGAATGCGGAATCCGCCGCCGATTTCGACGAGCTCACCGCGAGAGACGATAACATCGGTGCCTTCGGCCAGAGAATTAAGTGCGAGAAAGGTAGCAGCAGCACAGTTATTTACGACAACCGCAGCTCTTGGCGCATTCACAGAGTTTTCGTCAATTGCGCCAGCTCGGATGCTGAGAAGCCGCAGAAGGAGTTCCTCCGCGTGAACATCCCGGCGGCTCCGTTCGCCGGTTTCAAGATCGAACTCGAGGTTAGAGTAGCCCGCAGCAATTTCGACAATGTGTTCGATCGCAGAAACGCTAAGAGGAGCTCGCCCTAAATTCGTGTGAAGCACGACGCCGGTTGCGTTGATAACGCGTCGTAGCGAATAGCGCTTGTTCTGATTGAGCTGATTGACAACTTCGAGATGGAGTCCTGCAAGCTGGTTCTTCAGGCTGGCATGCGTGTGCCGACCTTCAGCAATCTCTTGCCTGACGCGAAGAAGGACGGCCCGCGTGGAACGGACGACAGTCCTGTGAGGCTCAACCTGAAGGATCGCGGCGAAGCGCGGATTGAGCAAGAGATCATTGAGCGAGGGCAGAAGGCTGTACAGGCTGCGCATCTCGGGATCGCTGGTTAGGTTTTCGCTGGGCTTCATAGACCGAATACCGTTAGTGGAAGTGTATTGACTTCGATCATTTGCCGCTACCGCAAGAGAATGGCCGGTGCACCCTGTCCCGCCAAGTAAGGACCTAGTACTGACCCAATCATGGCTGCGTTAAGGCCTGCGCTGCGTAGCGAGGCGAGTATCGCGTCCGCATCTTGCGGAGCAACTGAGATCAATAAGCCGCCTGCGGTCTGAGGGTCATAGAGCAAAGTGCGCAAATCATGGGGAATCTGAGAGCCGGGCGCATCTGCGCTGACGCATTCTGCGAAGTCGCGATTTGCCAACAATCCGGCGGGTATGGCGCCGAGGTGGATGGCATCGAGGGCACCTTCAATGCGCGGTATCTGGTCCACGAGAATCTCAATCGTCATCCCGCTGCCCAGTGCCAGTTCGCGGCCATGGCCCATCAAGCCGAAACCTGTAACGTCGGTCATTGCATGTACACCGGTCGCTGCAGTAATCACTTCAGAGGCCGCACGGTTCAGAGTGGTCATAGAGCGTACCGCATTTTTCACCCACGCTTGTTCCGCTACACCGCGCTTTAATGCCGTTGTAATCACTCCCGTGCCGATTGGTTTCGTGAGGATGAGAATATCGCCTGCGACAGCGCCTGTATTTGTAAAGACGTGGTCGGGATGAATCAGTCCCGTAACGGCGTACCCGAATTTGATTTCTGTATCGCGGACGCTGTGCCCGCCTACAACGATGCAGTTGGCCTCCTCCATTTTCGTCAGCCCGCCGCGCATTATCTGTTCGAGTATGTCCAGGTCGCCGTCCTGCGGAAAGCACACAATCGAGAGAGCGGTGAGGGGACGGCCGCCCATCGCATAGACATCGCTAAGGGCGTTGGTCGCCGCAATCTGGCCGAAGGTGAACGGGTCATCTACGAGCGGAGTGAAGAAATCGACGGTCTGGACAACTGCGAGGTCAGGCGCAATCCGATAGACACCCGCATCATCCGAAGTATCGAAACCGACCAGCAGGTTTCGATCGTTCTGCCGCGGCAGCCGAGACAACACTTCGGCCAGCGAACCGGGCGCCAGCTTGCTCGCGCATCCACCTGCCTTTACCTGTTGCGTCAATCTTACGGTTGCAGTATCCGCCATCCTGTATTCCTGTTTCATGCTCAGGTAAGATCATACCTACTCAGCTGAGGTGCAGTCTCACTGCGCGGTTCTCTCTATGTAGGAAGTGCTTGGGCTCCGGTGATCCTCACGGTCTTCAAAACCGATGGTCGCTCTTAACGGGTGACGGTGTGTTCGACTCACACGCACTTCCGCCACGCTCGAGATGACCGACCCTTTCACTCGACTGCTCTTTATTGTTTTTCCATCCAGCGGAGTAGGTCATATCTCAACGACGTGTGGAAATTACAAGCCGTAAGAGAGTGGAGTCCGTGCGAGGCGGGCGGAATTGTGATGCGCAGATACAATGTGGTTGATTGCGCCAAACGATTATCAGATTCATACGCAATTCGGCTCTTGACATCCTCGACGCGCGGGTTTCACCTGCGAGTTGTCTGGGGAGCAGCTAGGAATTTCTCCAAATGAGCCTTTGCCAAATCGGGTTGATTTAACTTCCGATAGAGATTTGCCAGGAGAAAGTGGATCTGGGCATCGCTGGTGCCGAGCTCGGGCAGCGTCAGGGCTCGTTCTCCTTCGGGCGCGGCATTCTTGAAGTCTCCTTCACGGGCCAATCCCTTCGCCAATTCATAGTGCGCATCGCGGGAGTCGGAGTCTGCCTCAACGGCCCGTCGATCTTTTTCGATACTGTCCTGGCTCCGGCCCAGTGATAGTAGAAACCTGCCGTATGCAACGAGAATCGATGCGCTTTGCGGCGACTTCTGCGGAGAGAGATTCTCTGCCTGCTGGTAGAGCTCCAACGCTTTGGTCTCCTGTCCCAGAGCTTCATAGGTCATCGCAAGATAGAACACGGGAAGAGGGCTTTTAGGAGAGAGGGCTTGGGCTGTCTGAAGCGGTGAGATCGCCAATTTGAAGTCGTTTTGCATGTAGTAAAACACCCCGAGAAAGAACTGCGCCTCTTCGGATGTTGGATCGGCTGTAATGGCCGTGATAAGACAGCTCTTGGCCACATCCGGACGATGCGCAAAGGTGGCCAGCCGAGCCTTGAGGACGAGGGCCGGAACCATATACGGGTTCTCATGTAGGGCTGCATCGACTTCGCTAACAGCCTCGGGAAATTTCCGTTGGGCAAAATCCTGTTTGGCGTTCTCGTAATGTTGCGTTGAAGCGACTGCGAGTTGGAGCGCGAGAAGCAAGATCATAGAAGCTTACCCCCAGGCGAGAGAGAGTAATACTTGCCAGCGTGCACATGTTCGAAGCGGTCCGTGTGCCCGATGGCTGCGGGCCATCGAACCTGAATCCAGTCGGCATATTCCGCCGTCCCCAGGCCCAACACATCGCGGGGGTCACAGGAAGAGAGATAGCTTCCACCGCCTCGCTTGAAAATGCTGTGCTTAGCCCCGTTGACCGACCAAGTGATCTTGGCGCCAACTGCAAGTCCGGTGAGATTCAGACCGATCCAATGATTTTTATTGCTGACGATATTGTGAAGGATTAGGGGAGCCCCGCCACTGATCCCGACAACCACATCGATACGCCCATCATTATCGAGATCTCCCACCGCAAGCCCCCGGGCGGCATACGACTCTTTGAAGGCTGGACCACCCGCTGCACTGACATTATCAAATCCATTGCCGTTGTTATGAAAAAGCAAAAGGGGCTCTCGATACTGCAAGCTGCTGTTGACCGATTCGATGAGATCATCTGGGTGCCCATTGACCAAAATCAAGTCTGGTCTTCCATCCAGATCGAAATCGACAAAGCGACAGCCCCAGCCCGTATACATCACCGTCGCCATGCCGATTCCCGTCGGGTTGGCTACATCGACAAATGTATTGTGTCCGACATTGTGGTACAGAGAATAGCGTTCACGGCTGATGTTCGCGACAAGAAGATCTTGCTGGCCATCCTCATCAAAATCGACCGCATCTACGCCCATGCCAGAACGCGCAGCACCATCCGCGCTATACGCTACTGCGGCCTGGAGACCAATTTCTTCGAACTTGTCACCTCCCTTATTCAGATAAAGGAAGTTGGGAACGGAGTCATTCGCGACAAACAGGTCCAGCAAGCCATCGTTGTTGATATCAGTCGCGACCACCCCAAAGGCCTTTCCCAAATACTTCCCAATCCCGGAAGAGGCGCTTATGTCGGTGAAGGTTCCATCGCCGTTGTTCTTATAGAGACGGCTCGGCCATGCTTCGTAGGTCTTCGGATAGCAATAATGGCGAACCCCGTTTACGCTGCAATCCTGTTCTAACGACTTGTCGTATTTTACGAAGTGACAGACAAACAGATCGAGCAGGCCATTGTTATCAGAATCAAACCAGACAGCGCTGGTGAACAGGCCTGGCTCATCCAGTCCCGCAGCTTTGGTCACATCGGTAAAGGTTCCGTCATGGTTGTTGTGATAGAGAATCAGCCGTCCATAGGTTGTTACCAGAATGTCCGTCCATCCGTCTCGATCGTAGTCGGCGGTTGCAACTCCAATGCCGAAATCTCTTCCCGCCACCCCTGCCTTTTCCGTCACATCGGTAAAGGTGCCGTCACGGTTGTTGCGGTACAAAGCATTGCACAGCGGTTTTGTGGGGTGAAAGAAATCCGCCGGACCGCTATTTACAAAATACAGATCCATCCAACCGTCGTTATCGTAGTCGAATAAAGCCACTCCCGGCCCCATGGACTCGGGCAAGTAGCGGAGTGGTGAGAGTGCATTATCGTGTTTCCAGGTGATTCCTGTTTTCTCCGCTGTCCATGTCTCGAAATACTGCTCTGGAGGTTTCTCGGAATCGACCTTGGCATCCTGGAAAGAGTGCAATACCGACAACGCTCGGGAGTTCAAAGTTCCTGAACTAAGAGCGGCCAAGCCTGTCAAAAAGTTACGTCGCGTGATTGCCAACTTCATCTCTTCCGCACAAATCCTTCCAGGCCGGGTTACACCAATGTGAGAATCTTTGGAATGCTTTGAGAGTCCCCGAGACTCATAACATCCATCCATTTTCTTGAATGCAAATTGCTCTGCTTGCAGTCCGTAGAGGACGCTCTCGTGCAAGTTAACAGGCCAGATGAAGTCATCTGGCCTGTTTGTTGGAACTTCGGCTGAGTTGGCGCTTAAAACTGGATTCTCGCGACAAACTCGCCACTTCTCGGAGCATAGTTTCCGCCTGCGCCGGAGATGCCGTCTCCGAAGAAGCCGAAACCGTTGGAAATGCTTCCGTCGCTCGCATACTGAGGAGTCTGGAAAGGATTTGACGTATTGTTCAGGTTGGGAAATGCCCAGCGGTTAAAGACATTGAAGAAATCCGCGCGGAGCGAGAACGTCACGCCCTCCTTGAATGGGATGACCTTGCCGAAGCCCAACTGCTCGTTGGGATATCTTGGGCCACGATAATCGCCATAGAACGGCTTGGAAGTAGCGTAGGTCCCGGGGGCCGGGTTTGCCCACGCAGCCGGGTTGAGAAAGAACGTAGTACGGGGGTTGACCTTGTGGTCGTTGAGGCCATGCAGGAAAAGCTTCTGTCCCGGAACTCGATTCGCCCAAACTGCATTACCAAAAGTCACCGAAGTCAAAGGGCTAGTCGAATTGGGTGTTTGTATCGGAAAACCGCTCTGGTAACGGAAGATGCCGTCGGTCGTCCAGCCGGTAAACAGTAAGCGCTTCCAACCGTTTTGCGCAAAACGGAATCGCGGCACCTCATAATTGAAGTAGAAGTTGAGCATCTGCGGTTGATCGATCGTCTCATAGGATTTTGCGTTTTTGGGCGGCTGGCTAGGATCCTGTAGCGGCATCGCCGTAGTAAAAGTCGGTTGATTCGTGGCGGCCACTGTACCCAGATTCTTCGACCACGAGTAACCGAGGCCGCCCGACAATCCGTTGCTGAGTCGCTTGGTGACCTTGATTTGAAGCGCGTCGTACCACCAATTGCCATCGTGCTCGTAGTAGTCACCAATGCTGCCGAATTGTGGGAATGGCCGCAATGCCTGGGCCAGGGTCGCTCCGGACGGGAAAGTAGAGTACGGAGCCGTGAAGCCTCTTGCCGCCACGGCACCAGAAGAGATTGGTTGCGTCAGCAGGTTGAAGTCATTTGGGTTGGTAACGTTTAAGCCGTATTTCTGTGAGAGAAGCGATGGAGTGAGTTCGTTTGTAGTATTCGTCAGCCCGTCGGAATTGAGCCAAACACCACGGTTGCTGATGTAGGATACATTGGCCGTCAGATTGTTTGCGATCTCGCGCTCAAGGCCAACGGTTGACTGCACGAAACGTGGCGGACGACCATTGTTAGGGACAATGAACGCTGGGGGCGAGTTGAGTTGACCGACATTCGGATAGGCGCCAGGGTCGAAGTGAGTGGCTGTCAGAGCAGCCGGAGAGTACGGTATGCCATTGGAAAGCTGGCCGGCGGCAATGCCATACGAAGGACTGGTCAGAAACACCTGGTTGAAGCCAAATCCCTGGTTGCTATAGATTTCTTCATTCATGAAGAGCTGCGGGCCAGAGTAAAGTCCGGACGCCGCATGGAGCACGGTCTTTTCATCCAGTTGGTAACTGACGCCGAGACGAGGCTGAATCATCCAGGGATAGAACTTCTCGAAGGTGCAGTTGCAACGCCCTTGCCCTGACCCTTCATATTCGGTTCCACCCAACAGACCGCCGACTGACGGATTCACGACAGTGGGACTAAATTGCGTTTCCCGGTCATGCTGTTCGCGTTGCATCTGTTCGAGATCCCAGCGCAGTCCGTAGTTCACCACGATTTTGCGCGTGAGCTTCCAGGTGTCCAGCGCGTAAAGTCCCCCCTCTCTGCGATGAAACCATTGGATGTTATCGTTTCCGATGCTTGCGCCAGACATTTGGCCGAGAACGAAGCTCGCGAAACCGTCACCGATGCTGGCTCCATAAAGATTTTGGCCCTGGGCTGACGGCAGAGACGTCTGATCGGGAGCGAAACCGTAAGACCCGGCGGATAGGTCATTGTGAGTGCCAAACAGCTGATGACGGAATTCGCCGCCAAATTCGAAAGTATGGCGGCCGTGAACCCAGATCGCAGATGCATTGTCATACCAGTTATTGTCAATAAACGGAGCGTTGTTTATTCCCAGTTGCGGAACACCCTGACGGTTGGTGGTAAGTCCGGAGAAGATTGGGAAGGTATTCGCAGCGCCGCCCGGCATATTTGCCGCCGTATTCAGCCCAAGAGTCGACGCCTTGAAGTTCTGCACCGCCGAATCCTGCAGGGCGTCATGGCGCGTAAAGTCGAATCCGACGTGAAGCACCAGATTCGGCGTGGCCGTATAGTCCGCATTGAGATACAACTGTGGGGCGGGGGTCATGTTCCAGCGGGTCGAGCCTCCCGCTGTGTTAATGCCGTCACCCGCATTGTCTTTGTTGGAATACTCAGCGATGTAATAACCCGAGAAGTGCCATTTCTGACCGATCGAATGATCGATCTTGATGCTCGTCAGGTACTGGTACTTGTTGTTCGGCTGCAAATTGGGGTAGTTGTTGGTCAGCGCGTTTGCAGTAGGCCCGGACGGAGCAGGCATGTAAGCAAGAATCTTCTGCGCCACCGGATCCCATGTGCTGGGCGCGCCGATAAAGTTATTGGGGAACGGATCCCGGACCGTTTTGGTTGAGCCATCCGTACAGGTTGCCATTCTGGTCGTCGCCGGGTTGTACACTGCGCCATTGATCATCGGTCGACCCAGACAATCCAGAACCGGCGCTCCATTGGAATCAACAATGGGACCAAGCAAGAGAGAACTCAGATCGCCATTGCGATAGGCGTTCGTGGGAACCGTAATGGTTCCCTGGTTGAGGGTCTGCGTGTTGTGGTACTCCTCGAACGCGAAGAAGAAGAAGGTTTTGTTGTGGCCATTGTAAAGGTGAGGAATCACCACCGGACCACCCAGAGAACCGCCAAAATCAAGCTGCCGTTGCACCGGGTTATACTTTTGACCGCTTGGGGTGTAGTTGAAGGGCTGTCCGGCGTCCAGATCTTCATTCTCAAAGTAGTTGAAAAGGGTCCCGTGCAACCTGTTGGTGCCGGATTTCGAGGTGTAGTTGAAGATTCCGCCTCCGGACTCACCATATTTAGCGGAATAGTCGTTTATCATCACGGACTCTGAACCGAGCGATTCGACCGAGGGCTGATGCTCATCGGAGATGGCGCCCTTTACTGCCGAGGTGTCGTCCAGGCCGTCCATAAAGACGCGGTACGTCGTTGCCGGTGAGCCGCTAATATGGATATCATTCCAGCCGCCGGCAATGGTTCCTGGCACCAAGGCGGCAAAACCCATCGGGTCGCGTACGGCTCCGATGCCTGCAATGTTGATCGGAAGCTCATTCAGGTCCTTCGTGGTGACCTCGACATTGTTCTGTGCGCTGTCGGTCTGGAGCAGAGGAGCATCCGCCGTCACCGTAATCGTCGACGTGACTTGCCCAACACCCAGTTTCAGGTCGACTTGTGCTGTCTCTCCAACCGCAACGGTGATTCCGTAGCGGATCATCCTGCCAAAGCCCGGTGCGATTACCCTCACAGAATATTCGCCTGCGGCTAACTCCGGGATCGTGTAGTTTCCTGTGTCCGTCGTGACGGTAGAGTTCTGCGTGCCCATCGCGATATTGGTAATGGTTATCCTGGCCCCCGGTATTCCGGAGCCTGATGGATCGCTGACAACTCCCGATACACTGCCGCGATCGCTTTGCGCAAAGCACAACACACTCGCGCAGCATAATGTAATGAGCACTAAGCTTAAAGGAAAGTGCTTAAGCGAGTTTCTTCTTTGTGTCATCTATGTCCTCCTGGGGTTCTTACAAAGTGCGGCAATAGTTGATAGGGAGCGGATCTGTGATGGGGGACAAATTGTCGAGTCGAACCAGAGTGCTGATTCGGCCTCGACCGGCTCTGCGTTCTTTTTGATTCCTTGCATTCAGCCTCCATTTGGGCACCTCGTCGAAACGGACGCCATGCCTTGCCGGCATATGTTTTTTCTGACAGCTTGTGACCGCTGTTTTAATTCCGCGACCACTGTACGGCTGCAAGAAGACGCTTTGGCAAGGTTAGAAACGTTCTTAACTATGCTGTATTTCTTTGAAATAGCTAGACAGTTTCGGGGTAGGACACACGTAACGGTAGCTACCTTGAGCGTAGAGGCGCATAACTGAAAGTCCGATGAACAGAGATGGATCAGCGCCGCGATGCGTAGAGTTCAGCTTGAGCAGGAAGCTGCGCCCGGACAGGTGAGCGGCAGAGAGCGAAGGAAACTAGCTGGCTTTGAACCCGGAAAGACGGCGGCAGGCTACCATATCGACCGTGCTGGACGAACCGGCCATGGTAGAGAGACGCACGAGAAGCTCGAAATTCTGCAGTTGCCGCACCTGAGGGAATCTGACAAAAGTCCATGGCGCGCTAGAGGTGGGGGGAAATCGGTGACCATGTGCCCGACGGTCTCAGTTCCTTCGCCGTCGACCCCGCCCAGGAGGAGGACGATACCTGAGCGCCCTGAGAAACCCACAGGAACTCTTATTTGCAACCCTTAACAAACCCACGACCTCTGTCCAGATGACCTCTGCTTTTTTACCCAGATTCTCTCCAGCAATTGATCTAACGAATTTCGAAGATTAGGAAGTAGTCCTCGTTGTCTGCTTTTGTGAAGTCGTAGCGAGCGATCTGCCGGAAGCCGGCACGTTCGACCTCGGCGCGAACGATGGCCTCATTAAGACCGTGGTCATCGCCGTTGCCGTTGCGGTCAATGATGCCGAAGCGGGCGCCGGGTTTTAGTGCATTGCGAAGATTGGCGAGCACTTGCTGTGGGTGAGCGATCTCGTGATAGACCTTCAGCATCAGAACCGCGTCAACGGAATTGGGCGCGAGCTTCGGGTCGTCGGCTGTTCCTAGAAGAGATTCGATGTTGTCAAGGTGCTCGCGCTCAGCTCGCTGCTGAATATAAGCGATAGCTTGAGGGTTGATGTCTTCGGCGATGACGCGGCCGCCTGGAGCAACGCGGCGTGCAGCGCGGACGCTGAACCAGCCGCTACCGGCTCCGATATCGGCGACCGTCCCCCCCGCTTTGAGGTTTAGGAGGTCCATGACGCGATCGATTTGAAGGCGTTGATCGCGGCCTGGCTTCTCGAAGATACTTAGGTCGCCGGTGTATGGTGTGCTGGTGGGGTGGGTTGGCGGAGCGGGAGTCTGCGCCTGGATCTTCGACGAGAAGACGGGAGTGATGGCAACTGCGAAGAACGTGACGAGTAGCCTGTGGCGGAAAGTCATACTATTTAGACGCTTGAGTCGGTACGGGGATGGATTACGCAAATGGCCCTTTTTCAAGTTATTCAGTTCCTAGGCGCGTCGTTGCCAAGCTGCACATCTCTGAAATTCAAAATCCGGCAAACAAGACAGGACAAGTTGTCCGACAGCGGAGCCGGTCCACGACCTAACTAACGCAACTGTCCGGATAGCCCGTTAATGAGATGGTCCGCCGTTAAGATCATACCTACTCAGCAGAGGTGCAGTCTCACTGCGCGGTTCTCTCTATGTAGGAAGTGCTTGGGCTCCGGTGATCCTCACGGTCTTCAAAACCGATGGTCGCTCTTAACGGGTGACGGTGTGTTCGACTCACACGCACTTCCGCCACGCTCGAGATGACCGACCCTT